>ERZ857969.1150-NODE-1150-length-38384-cov-5.018602_pt1 | contig 38384 bp, 32 predicted proteins | sample MGYA00519864_ERZ857969 | MGnify/ENA primary metagenome ERZ857969 (study PRJEB31778, sample SAMEA3449382) | human gut metagenome | biome: human gut; feature: human-associated habitat; material: faeces | place: United Kingdom | collected 2010/2012 ...
CTACTGTTTGAGCAAGTAACTTCCATTTAGCAGGTACTGGTTTTATATCATCAAAAATACCAGTAACTAATATGATAAAACTTCCTATTAAGATAGCATTCATTTGAACTGAATGAACACCAAATAACATATATCCTAGTAAAAAGCCAGCATATATACCAAGGCCTCCCAATCTAGGAATAGGAACCTTATGTACCTTTCTAGCATTTGGTATATCCATCGCTCCAATAAATTCTGCTATTTTCTTTACTACTGGTATAAATAGTGCAACAAAAACAAATGTTACTAATACCATTAATAATACATTTTTTATTTCCATAATTAATACAACTCCTCAAATAATTGGTACATTTATATTATATAACATATTTTGTTTTTTATCAATTATTATTACTTATTATTACTAATATATTTATCAATTATTGCATCTACTATATACTTGCTAGTGAAACCATCACCATATGGATTTGATGCATGACTCATCTTATTATACTCTTCTTTATCATCTAATAATTTTTTTGTTTCTCTATATATTGTTTCTTCATCAGTTCCTACTAATTTTAGTGTTCCTGCTTCTATTCCTTCTGGTCTCTCTGTTGTATCTCTTAATACTAAAACTGGTTTTCCAAGAGATGGAGCTTCTTCTTGAATGCCACCAGAATCTGTTAAGATTATATAACTTTTATTTTGGAAATTATGGAAATCAATTACTTCCAATGGCTCAATTAGTCTTACTCTATCAATTCCTTCAAATACTTCATTTGCTACTTCTCTTACTTTTGGATTTAAGTGTATTGGATATACAACTTTAACATCTGGATATTCTTCAACAATTCTTTTTACTGCTCTAAATATATGTCTCATTGGTTCTCCTAGATTTTCTCTTCTATGAGCAGTTAATAATATTAATTTATCGTTTCCAATCCAATCAAAGATTTCATTGTTATAATCTTCTTTAATAGTTGTTTTCATAGCATCGATAGCAGTATTTCCTGTTACATATATTTTATCTTCTGATATGTTTTCTTGTAATAAATTATTTTTGCTTACTTCTGTTGGTGCAAAGTACATATCTGTCATTCTATCTACCATTTGTCTATTCATTTCTTCTGGGAATGGTGAATATTTATCCCATGTTCTAAGTCCTGCTTCAACATGTCCAATATCTACTCCATTGTAGAAGGCTGCTAATGCACCTGCAAAGGTTGTTGTTGTATCACCATGAACTAATATAATATTAGGATTTTCTTTTTTTATTACTTCTTCAAGTCCCAATAATACTCTAGATGTTATTTCAGATAATGTTTGTCCTTGTTTCATAATATTTAAATCATAATCTGGTTTAATATCAAATACTGTTAAAACCTGATCTAACATTTCTCTATGTTGTGCTGTTACACATACTACACTTTCGATTTCTTTTCTTCCCTCTAATTCTTTTACCAATGGAGCCATCTTTATAGCTTCTGGTCTTGTTCCGAATATTGTCATTACTTTAATCATTACTTCTTCTCCTTTGTTTTTTTATTATTTGATTTATAAGCAGTTATTAATGGAATTAATATTAATAGTGGCATACATGTAAATAAACCATATACATATCTTAATTCACAAAAAACTGGTGTCGCTGCCATTATTGATAACCATAATCCGAAAAGTGGAACATAACATAATAAAATCTTTCTATTATAAAATGCTGTAGCAAATGTTGAAATCAAAAGGAAAATAAATGTTAGGCCGACACTCCATAATAGATTTGATAATGGAAGTTTTTTACTTTTTACACCATCTATAACAAAATTGTACCAACTTGGTGTTAATGGACTACTATAAACATTTTCTTCTTCAAACATTCCAGTTGATTCGCCACCAGTTGACCAATAAATTATGTCTGGATACCAATATCCTATCGTTTCCATCATATATGCCTCAATATATACTTTTGGATATTTTTTTAATAAATTAAAATATGTCTGGATAAATTCTTTTTTCTTTTCTTTCAAAACATCATTATCTGTTATTCGCTTAATTGGATCGCTTGTAATACTACTGTAGTCTGTTGCTACTTTATCATATTCCCATAGTTCCTCTAAAAATTTCTTATCATTATCACTTATATTATAATCTAACGCAATTACTCTTGCAATTTGTTGAAGTGGAATTGAATATGCCTCGGCAGTTTTCGACTTTGCAACATTAAAATAATTAAATACTGGTCCTTTAATAATAAAGTAGAATACAACTAGAATTGTACAGATAATACTCATCATTTTTCTTTTATCTTTTAAAAATATTATTATAAATGGTATTGTAAAAATAAATATATATATTCCATTATTTCTAAAAAACATTATTATCAGTACACTAATTATAAATAAAACTATATTGCCTTTATTAACTTTTTTGTTAGTTACAAAATCATATAATGATATAAATAATGATGCGAATGCAGTACCAAACATTATATCACGCCAAAGAGTAACACTATAATGACCGAACAAAGGAGTAAAGCCATATATAAAAGCAATTAACAAACAAACTTTTTTAGATAATCCTTTATTATATAAATATCTAATTACTATCGTAAACATTATACTAACGCAAATCATTTGAACAATTGTAGAAAAGGCAACAGCAGAGTTTAAATCATTAAATAACACTTTACCAAGATGAAAGAATATTCCAAAGAACCAAGTATGTCCAAATGTATGAAAATCACTCAAAATAAAGTTATTTGTATAATGAATAACATAATAAGAATCAGGAGTCATTATTGCCGGATAAAACCTGATAAAATATAAAAAGTTACCAAAGAAAATTATTAACATCATAATAATAAATTCTTTTTTCTTCATCTTATTATTTTCATTTAGTTTTAATACATCTTTTAACTTTGGCATTAAAGTTTTAAATAATGTAAAAAATAATGTTGTAAAGCCAATAAACATTACTACTACACATAATATTTTTCTATAATTAAAAATATTAGATGGTGCTTCATAAATGTATCTACTTACAATATTTCCTATTGATAGGATTACTCCTAATAAGCAGCTTAATATAAGAGAATATTTTGCTGTTTTTTTATCGCACTTTAAATTGAACTTACTATAAAAATAGTATATTGCGAAAAACAATAATGTAATAAATATATTGTACGAATTTTCATTCAAAAACTCATTATTGTATATCAATATTGCGACAAATGTTAATACTGATAATGCAATGTTAAATAATTTTTTTTTCATTGTTTACCTCCCCATGTCATAATACATACCCCAAATATTATAATAAATATACCTATTCCTTGCACTAGTGTTATTTTTTCTTTCAAAACTAGGCATGAACCAATAACTACCAATGTATTTACAATGGCCACCGAAAGTGGCATTGCTATTGTTAGGTTTATTTTACTCACAATGAACATCCATAAAACAAAACTAAAACCATAACACAATAATCCTAATATCATTTTGATAGAATAATTAATTGAAAGTCCAAATATATTTAATGTAAGATTGCTATTAGCACTACCTAGTTTAAATAATATTAACCCAGATGATGCTAAAAGTACATAACAAGTAAACATAATTATTATCTTCATATTAATCCTTCTTCCCATTTTTTTCAACTCTTTCTTTTAATATTGAAACTTCTTGAACTAGAGTTTTAATTTTCTCATTTTGCATCGATATACTTGTTGTTATAATAAATGAAACATAAAATAGAAAGAAAAATCCTAACAAAAATATCATATTCGATGTTTCTTCAAATCCTGCTAATTTTGACAATTTAAATACTATGTTTGGAAAAATCACAACAATGGCCATAACAAACACTAAAACCAACCAAAAGCTAGCATATTTCATAGTCATTTTTTTCTTTTTAACTCTATTAACGATTAAAATTAATTGTAATATTAATAGTATTATCAAAGATAATTTTAAATTTATACTCATTTTCTTCCTCCATTATTAATACTTGTTATTATGATAGACAAGCATACACTAAACATATAATATATACTCTTAAGTGGTTTAATAGAAGATTCTCCAAATTCTCTTTCATGCATTTCTACAGGTATTTCTTTAACATTTAGTCCTCTTTTAATAAGTTCTGTAGTTGATTCTGGTTCAGGATATTCTATAGGATAGTGACTAGCAAATAATTTAATTACTTTCTTATCCGCTGCTCGAAATCCACTAGTTGGATCATATATTTTTTTTCCAGAACAAATTTTAATTAATAAAGATAGTATTTTAATTCCTAATCTTCTGGTTCCACTTGACTTAAATTTACTTAAGTTGCCTATAAACCTAGATCCAATAACAAAATTAGCTCCTTTATCTATTTCTTCTACTAACTCTTTAATATATTTTTCATCATGCTGTCCATCACCATCAAATTGTATAGCAATATCATAATTGTTCTCTAATGCATATTTGTAACCTGTTTGAACAGCACCGCCAATACCTAAGTTATTTATTAAATTAATAACATTAAAATCATTCTTTTTACATATTTCTTTTGTTTTATCAGTACTACCATCATTTATAATTATGTAATCAACTATATCTTTTGAGCTATTATTATATTTTTTTAACTTGTTTATTGTATTTTCAATATTTAATTCTTCATTATATGCTGGAATTATTATTAATGTTTTCATATTCGTACTTCCTCATCTTCTATTTATATTTTTTCACTTTAAATAAAAACTTTACATTACTATCATAGAATCTTTTTAGTCTTTTTGGTTCTTTTAATATTCTATATAGCCATTCTAAATTTAATTTAATAAATATTTTAGGTGCTCTTTTCTTATGACCACTTATTACATCAAAAGAGCCACCTACTCCCATAAATATTCCTTTATTAAATTGATTTAAATGTTTATATATCAATTTTTCTTGAAGTGGAATGCCAAGAGCTACTAGCACAATATCAGGTTTGGCTTTTGCTATTTTTTCAAACACCTTATCTTTATCTTTTTCATAACCATTTGATGCTCCAACTAATTTTAAATTTGGATAACTTTTTTCAATTACTTCTTTCATAGAATCAATTACTTCTTGTTTTGCCCCAAATAAATAAATTGACTTTTTTTGTTTATTCCCTAACTCTAATAGTTTATTTGCAATATCAATACCAGTAATTCTTTCTTTGATGTCATAATTAATCATTCTAGCGGCTTTTACTATTCCAATACCATCCGGTACCAAAATAGTCTCTTTATCTAAAAGTAACTTCTTCATTTCATCATCTTTTTCACTCATCATAAAAGTTTCTGGATTAGCAGTTACAATAAATGTTTTTTTATCTTCTTCTAAATTTTTTTTCAATATCTTATGAAATGATTCTTCACTCTTATTGTATAGTTTGTCAAATAATTCTTTCATTGTTACCTCCTATATGTATACAAGTTAATTATATCAAAAAAAAAGAGAAAAAAAAAGAGAAAAACTCTTTTTTACTGCATAAATACCTTCTTTTTGAGTTATATAATTAACATTTTTATTTTTTCTTAAACTTGTTTTTTATAATATTGCCAAATTTTGAATAAACGGGCTTCATATCTTTTATATTAGTTATATATAAGCACTTACATGAAAGGGCTTGAAAAATCCACTTAATCAATGAAACTTTTTTTGTTTTAACTCTATCATAATAATCCGTATCTTCTGCCATTGCCTTAAATGGTTTAAATTTTTTTAATTTATCTTTAGGCAATTTATGACTTAACATTGCTTCTGACCATAATATAGGTAAATTCATTCCTGCAACAGTAGAAGAATATCCCCATGTCGAATTTCTTAAATTTACCTCAAGGAAGTACAATTCATCATTTTCATCTACTAGAAATTCAACCTCACAAATACCTTCAAACTTAATGTGTTCAAAAATTTTATCTAATTTTTTTTCTAACTCTTTATTTTCAAAGTTTTTTATAATCATATAATTACCAAAAGCATTATCAATTATACTCAAATAATTTAATGCAAATGCATAAAAAACATCTTTACCGTTATTGATGCTAAATCCATTAACAGCAAACTCATTCTTTTTCTTGATAAATTTCTGTACCAATATTTCTTTACTATCAATTTTGTTTAGAGCATTCTTTAATTCTTTTTTATTATTGCATATAATACTATCTGCCTTCCAATTATCTTTAGTTGATATTATGGCTTTTGTTATACATGGATATTCTATATCATCAGGAATTTCCTTTGTATTTAGCTTCCATGTTTTTATAATATTAAGTCCACATTTTTCTGCTACTTTAATTATATTTTCTTTATTCATATATTTAGTTACTTCGCCTTGTTTACCGGCGTTGTAAAATATAAATTTGTCTTTTAACTCATCATATTTCAAATCTAAATAACTTGTTATAGTATCATCAGAAGTGTATATAAATGGTTTTAATTCTTCTTGTCCATACTCTTTCATTAATACTTCATATCCATCATCTATTGTATCTACTATATGTAGCTTACCAATATATTTGCTTTTGGAAGCCAATTGATATTTACCTCTTTTGACAATAACAACTGGTTTTATTCCTGCCTCACCTAAGCTCCTTATTATTCCAAGAGGATTATAGTGTTCTTGACAAAATACTATATATTTTCTTTCATTAGTGTCATTTGTTTTCATTTTTGATTTTACATCTCCTTTAATTTGATCATCCTTTATATTCATAGTTATTATTAAGTAGAATATTGTCATTAATACTGCTAATTCAAAAACATTATAGAACATGCATACTAATAGTAATAGAAAAATAGTCATCAACTTATAAATACTGCGTTTATATTCATAAAGCATTCCTATAATAAACATAAAAAATAGTATTGTTCCAATTAATCCACTTTCAACTATTATTGCTATGTATTGATTGTCTGAGTAAAAGTCATCTGCTAAATTATATTCTTTATATAATTTAGGAGTTACCACGCTACTACCAGCAGTACCATATGTTGCCAAGCCCGTTCCAAATATTGGTTCTGTTTTCCATATTTTAAAGCCTAGTATAATATTATATAGTCTACCTTCCTTCATTGAATAAAATACATCATCGTTTTCTAGTATGTTCCATCTTGAATTTGGTTTTGTCGGATCATCTTCATCTTGAATATTTTCAAAATGTCCACCATTCTTTTCAACAAAATGTTTATAAGTATCACTATTTAAAAACGATTTATTTGCATAAAGACATACCGCATAAAGACCAAATGTTAATATAAATATTGCAAAAATTCTTATAATTGTTTTTCGATCTTTGTTTTTTATCAAATTAACAAACCAGTAAATTAATACTATTGCTAATGCTATTTGCGAACTTCTTGATTGAGTTAAAATTATTCCAAGAAAAATTAATACTAACAAAAATATCCAATTTTTATTTTTTAAGTCTTTATATAAATAAATAAACAGAGCAATTACCATAACCGCAAAGTACCCAAATGTATTTGGACTATGAAGCAAAGTATACATTCTTGATAAGTTAGATATATATTTTATTCCTATAAGCCATTGATATGGAAAGAAAAAGCATTTGCTTGTAATATATTCTCCTATTCCAAGTATAGTTAAAATAGATAGAGCTATCATAAGTACCTTTAGACAGTTTTTATAAAAATCAATTTTATAATTTGTATTTCTAAACATATAATATAATAAATACATCGTAGCAAAAGTCCTTATATGTAATAAAACCGCTAATAAAGACACATTGTTAATAATACTACTTAAAAGTCCTACTAATAAAAATAAAATATAAAAGTAGTCATAAATCTTGAGTTTAAATCTAAATTTATTTTTAATAGAAAACCAAAGAAACATACCAATAATTATTATATCTGGAATAAACTTTAAATATATATTATCATATATTCCTATTATTTCTCTAAAGGGCATAAAAACAAGTAAAAAATATATTACATATTTAAAAACTTTATCAAATTTATTCACAGCATATCAACTTCCTTCTTTTTTGATTTATATTTTCTTTTTGTCTTAACAATTTTTTGAATCACTCTACCGAAAAATATACAGACATTGTCAATTATACCATTTATTATTTTAAATGTAAACCTTCTCATTTTTATTTGATCAACAATTTTGTCATTATATAATAGTTTTATTGTATTTTTTTCATTAGTCAATTTAAAGTTTTTACTATTCAAATTTGTACTATACGAAACATTCCATTTTTTTTCATAATTATATATAAAATTATCATTATAAGAAAGTTTGGCATAATAAAGCGTATCCTCATTTTCTAATACTTCTAATTCACCTATTTCTATATTTTGCTTGTTATCAGTATGCAATGTAATTAATAATTTATTAATATCACTAAGATTTAAATTATATAGAGAATATATTTGGTTTGAATACTGAAAAGAACATTCCCTATTATTTATAATTATTTTAGTTATCTTGGCACTATTTAATGAAGTATAAATATTAATACAATTAACATTTACCTTTTTCTTAAAACTTATATCAATTCTTTTTAATTCGTCATCATTATCGATAACTGTATATCCACTATCAAATAATTTATCTTTATTTGTTATATCAGAAGTGTCATAGAGCATAAAATCACATAAATATTTATAACAACCTGATGATACTTTGATTTCGCTATTATTTAATAGATTCCCAGTATTTCTTATAAAAAATATCATATCCGAATTAACTACAGATTTAATTCTATTAAAAATATACTGACTGTGGTGTTGTAATAATCCCTTGAAATAAATATTATTTATTAAAAGGCTTGTTGTAGCTCGCTTAGATTGATATAATCTTACTCTTTTATTCCAATCATAATAAGGATTTTCTATTTTTCTCATTATTGACATTGGATTTGGATTATTATAATCTACTTGTCCATTATATGAATTATTATATGCAAAAGCTTTTAAAACAATAGGTTTATTTTGAGATGTTTTTAAGTATTTACCAATTGCCATCTCTAATGCTAGGGATAGCGCACGATGATCACAATGGTTATCGTAGTCTATACCAATTATTATATCGGGGTTTTCATCAATTATAACATCTAGAAGATCATTTGCAAAATTTTCTTTGTTAAAAGTGGGATGTTCATTGTATTTATTAAAATGATATTCTTTGCCATGTGGTAAATATGTGGCACTAATCCCACTATGTGAAATCCATTTAGCATTCTCATTATATAAATGATTTTTATTTTCTGGTGCTTGATCTGAATAACCCAAAAAGATTATGTTGTCACTCTCAATATTTACTACTTTTAAACTTTTTATAGCTTCTTTGATACGATATTCTGCATCTACCGAATAATCACCATTTGTACTGTAAACAATCTTAACTTTACCACCAACTTTTTTTATATTGTCAATCATTCCATAAACTGTATTTAATTCATCATCTTGATGAGGTAAAAATATTACAGTTTTCTTTTTCTTAAAATATTCATAATTAAACATCATTACCATCTATTTCCTTTTTTATCATATGTTTTTTTGTATGAATAACAACTAGAATTTGAACAGCGTAGCTCATAACAATAGCTATCATTCCAAAATGCTTAGTTAAAGTTAATGCCAATATTAAATATACAACATTTGCAATTAAACAAATTATAAAACCTTCCTTAACTTTTCCTAATGCAGTAAAATATGGATGAATTGTAGTGTATGATAATGCATATGTATGAATAATTAAATAGATAAATAGTATATACCAATATTGTGAGAATATTTCACCAAAAATAATATTTAGCCATATTGGCGAACTAAGTCCCACTACAATAATCAATGGAATAAAGTATTTATATACTGCATTTCTGATTTTTATAACCGCATCATATCCCCTTTTATATTCTCCCTTTGCCACTAATGTTGAAAATTGTGGAAAAATAGCTTGATAAATTGGTGCTGCTAATTTTGATAGAACAGATATTATCTGTTTGAAAACTTTAAATACCGTTACTAATTCTAATTTTAATGCTGAAACAACAAACACATCCAAGTACAAAACAGGGATGTCAACAGCATCTCCTAAAGTACACCATATTGTATACTTAATAAATTGCCCTTTATTTTCTGGTATTTTAGATTTTAATAAACGACGTATTCCCCACTTTTTGTGTATTATTGTCAAAAACATTATTACTAAAATTAAATGTGAAATTATATCAGTAACTACATAAATTATAACTGCAGTAATTAATGATAATTTAGAAGTCATACATAATATAAATAATAATACCGCCAATTTAATAATAGCAGAAACTATTTTTTGAATGGCAACCAAATTAAATTTATTTTCTAATCTTAACACTGCTATTGGAGTACCGGAAAAATGAAAGTAAATCTCTGCAGTAAATATTTGGGAGCAAAGTATTAGTTCATTACTCCAGTTAAATATACTTCCTATAAGTGGAGCGATAAAGAGACTTATCAAGCCACATAAAATTGCTGTTGATATATCTAGAATTGATCCCAATTTAATAAACTCTAAATATTTATCAATTTTATTTTTAACTCTCATCTCTTCACCAAATTTTATAACACTCTGCCAACTTTGCAAGTTAATTATCAAATCCAAAATTGACATGTATGACTGTGCTAAAACTAAAATTGCATATTCGTCATTTCCTAATAACTTAATTAATAAAAATACTACAAAAAGATTAATAACTGAAGATCCTCCTTCACCTATTATGGCGTAAAAGGAGTTTTTAAATAATTTTCTCCAGAAATCATTGCTTTTAATTTTCATAAGAATATCTTTTACTTTTTTCTTCATATGGTATCACTCTTTTCAAATGAACATTTATCTGGCAAAATAAAAGATAATGCTTCATTAATTTCATGTTTACTCTTATCAAAATCTTTAATATTTATCCCATCATTTAAACAAACCATCTTAAATCTTTGTTTTTTTATATCATCAATAATTCTATCATTGTTATCAGTAATTTCATAAAATTTTCCAAAATTTGGATTACGGGGATAAAACTCATTTTTACAAAGTTGCCAATATCTCATCAACCATTGATTGACATTAGTAAAATTATCTCTCAAATGGCACAAACAAGTCTTATCTAATATTTTATCATACTTTTGCCACACCTCACAAAAAGTTGATTTAAGAAATGAATTAGGTAAATGGCCGTTATAAAATCCAGGGAATTTTTCCCAAGGAATTAATGAAAAATTTCGTATTAAATTAGAACTATATCTAACATTATACCACTTGAACATAGCTTTTTTTATTGTCAATCTTTTATTAAATTCTTCATTGATTACTGTTAGATTATTAACTGAAACATTACTAAAGTTATCATATCCAAAAGGTATAATTGGATTTAAAATTCCACAATCACAAGGGAGACCATTTTTAAAAAACATATTTTCACTCATATAATCAATAACAAATGTATCATCATTAAAGTAAATAAACTTTTCACTTAAGCCTTTTATTCTATGAATATTTAGTTCTATTGTATGTGAATTGAAAGTTGGCAAATATTCACTTGGAATATAATCTTTATGATTAATTATTTTAAGTTTAGGATTATCGACATTTAACCATTTAGGCAAATGGCCCCAAGTTATAAAGAAAACATTATTAACCCAAGGCATAAACTTTTCAATTCCACGAAATATATATTGCAAGTTATCCCAATCACGAAAACGAGAATTATTATTTAATTTTTCATCTTTTTTTTGCGTATATTTATTTTTTTCTTTTAACCATTCTATATCATTTCCATCTACCCAAGGAATTACAATATCTATTTTATTTTTCAAAAAAATCACTTCCTCTACTTAATTATTTACTATTTGTAACATCAAATAAATTATCTAACTTTTCCCTAATACTATTATTATAATCTTTTAAATCATCGAACTTTTTACTTTTATTATTTTTTTTGTATTTTTCCAAATACAGTAAAGTGTCATCTACACCTTTAATTGGTGGGCAATATTTTTCTAAGTGTTTAGGTATTAATATATCAAGTCCAACGCTTTTTGCTTCTAATATAACCATTCCTTGCCCCTCGTATCTGCTAGAAAGATAAAATAAATCCATCTCTTTTAAATATTTAAAAGGATTTTTTTGATTACCTAAAAAAGTAACATAATTTTCTAAATCCAATTTTTTTGTTTCTTCAATAAGTTTTTCTTTATCTTCCCCATCACCTATAATATATAAATGAAAATCTTTTCTTTCAAGACTAAGTTGCTTGATATTATTAAGCATAATATCAATTCCTTTTTGATGACATAATCTTCCTACAGTTACAATATTTACTTTTTCTTTTTCAACTTTTATATCACAATTTTCTTTAAGTTTATTAGCAATTTCTTTTGTATCAATATAATTTGGTATAACTAAATATTCTTTGTTTGCATTTTTTTCTTTGTTAATATTTTTAAATGAATCCAATGCTCCTTGAGAGACAGCACAATATGTGTCAAAATAATCATACTTTTTTTTGAAAAAGAAATGTAAAATTCTATATTTATATTCCTCTCTTATTTTTATTGGTATATCATTATGAATCCAAATTGCTTTCTTTTTACTATTACATTTAAGTGCACCTATAGCGGTATGCATTTGATAACTATCGAAATCAATTGCTAAATCATATTCTTTTTTCAAAATATTTGGCTGATATATTTTATATACAATATTAAATGGAACAAATTTTAAAATTGGTGAAACCTTATTAAACTCTATTATGTTGGCATTTTTATTTATATCAAAAAAATTATTTTTGCATTCTGCTACATAAACATCAATATTCCATTTACTATAGTCATTATTATTTAATAAATTTATTAAAGACTTTTGTATTCCACCAACATTAAAATTATCAACAAAAATTGCAATATTTTTTTTCGCTTCTGTTTTTTTCATTTCAACATTCCTCACTTTCATTAATTTAATGTATTATTATTATCTTAAAATTCATATGAATACATTATTAGTTTCTCCTTTTATTGTTTTAATTATATCATACAACATAGAAAAAATAAAGTTGTGATCAATAATGGCTACCTTTTTTATCATTTGTTTCGTTACTCTTTTGAAAATATAACTTTTACTCTTGATTCTAAATCATCATATATATAAAAATTATAACATATTTCATTCTCTTAGTCTAGTTCAAAATCAACTTTTGAGAACTTTGCATTTTTTTTAAATATAAATATTTTTATAAATAATTTATTTTACATTGTACAAGATATTAATGATTACTAATATTTTTATCTTATTTAACTCTACAAAAATAAAAATTATTATAGTTTTTTCTATAATAATCTTAGTTAATAGTAAATATTTAACATTAATTCTATGTTCTAACTATGAATTTTAGTATATATTTATCAATTAGTTTATATATGATGTTTATTATCATAGCCAAAGATGTTGATAAAATCAATACTAGTGGTACGATTTTAAAATAACCACTAAACGATAAAAAATTAACTTCTTTAAAATAATTATGATATAAGAAATTATCTACTACTGAAGATGTTAAATATATTGCAAGTGATAATTCAGAAACTTTACAAACAATTCTTTTAACTCTTATTGAAATGTTATCTAATTTTAAATTAATAACAAAAATAAATATTAGTGTTGATGTTATCACATTAAAAATGCTTCCCCAGTCATTATAAACTCCCCAAGTAAAAGTATCTCCTTTTGAAAAATAAATATTTACTAAACTAGAAGTTATTAAAGCTATTATTAATAATAATACATTTAGATATTTATTTATATTAATTTTATATTCTTTTAAATAGCAGCCGATAAAATAATAAGTTATTGGATATATGCTAATCCACCAGTCTGGTATCAAATTATATTTAATATTAAATACCCCTTGAAATGATGTCAAAACAAACATAGTCAATATCAACATTTGCTTTTGCTTTTTATTTTTTAGATTGTTATAAATAAGATTAATAAATGGTATCATTAAAAACAAGCCAATATACATTTCTATATACCATGAATAACCAATATCAAAGTACAATATACTTTTAACAATATTTCTTATAGAAAATGCAGTATCGTTATAGATAGCATTATATCCCAAATATAATATGCTATCTAATAAATATATTATTAATACTCTTCTTATTCCTAAATAATATTTCTTATTTAATGTCTTGTTTTTCATAAGATATCCCGTTGTTATCATAAATAATGGTACACATATCATAAACAATGTTCTAAATATTATCGCAATATACATTTTATCTGTTATAATTTTTGAATAAAATCCACTATTTAAAAAGAAATTTACAGATATTACAGAAAATACTGCTATACATTTAATTAAATCTATATTTATATTTCTTTTTATCATTTCTAATACTTCCCCCACTACTATTATAAATAAATTATACTATACTTTGATATTACTTTCAAGTAATAAGATAAAACTTTTAAAGCTATTTTATTTTTATTGGTTATAACAAAAACAAAATTTATACAAAAAAAGCATCAAATATTAAGTTTGATACTTATTTTATTTGTCCTAAATACTTATCAATATCGTTAATTGTAGTATAAGTAACAATAACAAATCTTCTCAATCTAAACTTATCACTACCTACATGGACTAAATTATCACTATTATTAGATTCCCCAATGAATGCCATAGTAAATCCTGCCTTTTTTAACATTCTAATAGAATATTCATTGTATTCATAGTATGGATAAGCTATATATGTTGACCCTCCTAATTTATCTCTACTTGTTTTTAAATCTTCTTCAATAACACTTTCGCTAAGGCATTTTATACCTCCACCTTGTCCTCCTGGACAAACACCAGTATAATGCATACCATCGGTATGTGAATGAAGTTCAATATAGTCAGTTTTATAATAAGTACTAGGATCATTCCAAGCAGTAACTAAAAATATTGTAGCATACATCTTATATTCAGTAAGCATATCTACTGCTATTTTATCTCTTCCACCATCATCTATAGTTAAAAGAATACTTTTTGGTAGTTGTATTTTCCCATCAATATACATTTCTACTTCTTTCATTTTTAAAGTCAGAATATTATTTTCTTTTAAGTAATCAAGCTGTTCTTTAAATTGCTTTTTGGAGTGACATATTTCTGTTGGGCATGAATCATTGGGGTCGTTTTCATCATAAAATGCATGATAATTGAATACTCCTACCCCACTTGCGTTATGCTTATCCGTATTAGTATTATCAATTATTTCACTAGTGTCGGCCTTTATGTATAAAAGTCTATTGTTAAATTCTACCCCGTATCTATCTGTATCTTTAATTATTATAGGCAGAGAATATCCTTCATTAAATGAATAAACTAAATTGTTATCTTCATCATAGAACTCGGTTTTATCATTAGTAACGAGATTATTGTTAAACACTATATACTCTTTATATCTATCATCTATGCTAGATAAAGTATCAATTTTCTCAATATCTTTATAATAAATATAATATTTACCATCAAAATCACTAATATTAAAATATCCATCTTTATTATCATCTTTATTAAGAGTAAGTTCTACATTATTACCTATAAAACCGTTTTCTTTGTATTCATTATTTTCTTTAATATATATCTTAGCAGTATTATTAGTAATAACATACTTACTATAGTAGTCATTATAATTAATTTTTATTATTTTTTTATCTTTGTTATTCAATATAAAATATATTCCAACACAAACTATTAAAATTAAAAGAAAGGCAATAACTATTTTCAAAACTTTCTTTTTATTATTTTTTCTTTTTCTCATAAATTCTCCTACTCCTTGACTATAAATCCACATGGTATTGGTCTTGTTTGTTCTAAGTTATCCCAGTTAATTGGATGGTTTATTATTTTGTTATCTATTACTAGAGCACTTGAATTACCACCATCTAAGTTTGATGCATTATAAGCATGATATCTAAGTAAGATATCTACTAAATCATTCATATCAGCACCTTTACTTTTTAGACTTCTTCCATCTATTACTAAGAATAGAACTATACCATCTTGTCTTTGCGCGATAGCACTTCTTGGATGGGTTCCATATCCTCCATTACCATTAATAAAAGCACTTTTGCCATTTACTATTAAGAATGGGCCAAATTCTACGGCATCTCTTATACCAATATTTATAGCTTCTTCGGCGCTTATTTTTCCTAAGTATAATTTATTGTCTTTGGTGAAGCCTACTATTCCACCACCGTATTGACTTCGACCATAGTTACTTATTATTTTTCCATTTGAAATGATTGCTCCTATGGCTTGTCCACCTGTTCCTAGACCATTTTGATCAAGAAAACCACCACCATTTATTGCAACAACAGCTTTTTCTCTTTTTGCCATATCTACTAGATATTCTCCTGAAGTCCCCAGATTTTTACTATATGTCACTTTAATTTTTGATGGATCGTATATTGCAACTAAATAGCCTGAAAAACCTTTTTCATTTATTTCTATTAATTTATAGGTATCATTTTTTCTCCTATCTAGGATTTCTTTATCATATTCATCAATATATTTTTTCTTATCGCCCATAATTAATTCAGTATTAGTATTACCATCTGGCTCAACAATACTATGTCTTGCTAAGACTTTTTCTATTGTTTTATCATTATAGAAAGTTGTAGCGAAATATTGATGGTTCATCGTACTCATTGCGGTAGTCACTAACCAATCTCTAAAACCGTTATAGGGGCCATATAATAAAAAGAGAACAACAAAGGCTATGGTATCACAAATTGCAAGTATTATTGTAAATATATTATCTCTTTTTTTAGTATTTTTCTTGGTATTCTTTTCTTTACTTTTACTTCTCATAGGATTATTTCCCTTCTTATACTTTTACTATATATTTTATTTGTCTTTTTTGTTTGTTAATGCATCTACTACTCTTTTTATTTCAATATCTTCGACTAAGGGAATACTTACTCTAACTAGTTTGTCTTTAGTGCTTAAATAAATACCATCTCTACCTACTTTTTCTTTTACGGCTTTATCTAAGAATTTATTGTATTCTTGCTTTGAAGTAAGATAAAAACTTAGTTTTAAAACATCTTCGTCTTTATCAAAGATATAGTTTATATCTTCATCTAGAACTGAGTCAGTTGAAATTATTAAATGTATATTGGCAGTATGTCCTAATTCTAATAGGTAATTTATATCATCTTTTACACTTGGTTCTTGTTTTATAATGTCATATATTTCATCTATGAATATTACTATTTTATCATTCTTATTTCCTGATTTTATTCTTTCTTCAAATTCTCTTCGAATGTTATGAATTTCTTTAATTACACTATCATTATCATTTACTACTTTACATAATTTATCGTAGTCATTATAGTTTACACCAAGGGAATCTAATAGAATTATTTTAGTGTTATCTTCTTTTAGTAGTATATTTAATATTATATCATTAAATAGATTTGTTTTACCTATTCCTGTTACTCCAGCAGTTAAAATATTTTTGTCTTTGTCTATATCAAAATATATAACATTATCTTCATCATCTAAGCCTATAGGAATATTTTTATTATCTTTGGCTTCTTCTAGTAGTTCTCTTAAGGTTAGAGTACTCTGCTTCATATTTAATACTTTTATTCTAACCTGCTGATCTGTTATTTTTTCTATATGTAAGTCTATAGTGTTTATTCCTAGTGAGACTGCTATCTCTTTTTTTAATTCTAATATGTCTTCATATGTTTTATCATCATTCCAGGTAATAGTATAAATAGTTATATTTCTATATACTTCATAGTTTATCTTGGTATTGAATTTAAATCCTCTTAATGTGTGTTTTAGATTGTTAACGAACAAATCAGCGTTTAGAATGTTTCTTTCATTATCGAATGGTCTGTTATTTAGTAGTTCAAGCATTATTTAATTTCCTCCTATTTTTTATTAGTATGTTTCCAGTCATTTCTTTTGGTATTTCTAAGCCCATTAGATATAGTATAGTTGGAGCTATATCACCTAGTTTTCCATCTAGTAGTTTTAGTCTTTTGTCAGTTATTATGAATGGTACTCTATTGGTTGTATGACTAGTGTTGATACTTCCGTCTTTGTTTTTCATTACTTCACAGTTACCGTGATCGGCAGTTATTATTATGGTGTATTCATCTAGAGGAATGTTATCTAGTATTTTGCCAATACAGACATCTACTGTTTCCATTGCTTTGACGGCAGCATTAAAGTCTCCAGTATGTCCTACCATATCGCCATTAGCAAAATTTAAGACAACTAAATCTTGATGGTGTGATAAGATTTCTTTTACTAATGATACTGTTATCATATATGCACTCATTTCTGGTTCTGTGTCGTAAGTAGCTACTTTAGGGCTTGGAACAAGTATTCTTTTTTCATTTTTAAATACTTTATCTTCACCGCCATCAAAGAAATATGTTACGTGTGCATATTTCTCGGTTTCAGCAATACGAAGCTGAGAAAGTCCTAATTCTTCAATATACTTTCCTAGAGTATTTTCTAATTTTTGCAATTTAAAAGCATAAGGACAAAGTACGGTATCAGTGACAGGCATCATTGTAACCACTTTTAAATCTTTTATGTATTTTCTTTCAAAGCATTCGTAATTTTCGTTAGTAAATATGCTTGCTAACTCTCTTAGACGATCTGGTCTAAAATTAAAGAAAATAATTCCATCACCTGCTTCTACTAAGCCACCATCACAAGTTGCAGTAGGAATAATAAATTCATCTGTGATTCCTTGTTTTTGACTATCTCTCCATACTTTTTTCACTTCTTTTTTATCGGACTTTTCTGTTATTACTAAATAACTCTTTTTAACCCTGTCAAATCTATTGTCTCTATCCATCCCATAATATCTTCCACTTATTGAGGCTATTTTTCCTATACCTAAGCTTTTCATTTTCTTTTCTAGAGCTTCAATATATTTTATTCCAGTTGTTGGGCCTACATCTCTTCCGTCAGTAAATAAATGAAGATAAACATCTTTTACTTTTTCTTTTTTGGCTAGTTCTAATAGACTAAATAAATGGTTTATGTGAGAATGAACTCCTCCATCAGATAATAATCCTATTAAATGTAATTTTGATTTTTTTTCTTTGACATAGTTTGTAACAGATAAAAGTTCTTCATTATTGTAAAATGATTTATCTTTTATTTTACTATTTATTAACTCTAATGATTGGTACACTATTCTTCCTGCACCAATATTAGTATGACCTACTTCACTATTTCCCATTTGTCCTTTTGGTAATCCTACTGATTGACCTGAGGCTTCTAGGGCAGAACAAGGATAACTATTCCATAATCTATCTATATTAGGGGTATTCGCACTAAATACTGCATTATTTTTTTTGTCTTTGGATAGGCCTACGCCATCCATAATACATAGTAGTATTTTTTTCATATAATATCACCTAGTTTCCTTATTAATTATATATTATTATTGTATATTTATCAAGATAGAAAAGAAAAAATTAAAGATTAAACTTTAATTTTGTAGGTTCTTTTTATTTTTTCTTATCAATCATTTCATTTATAACTGCTCCAATACTTGCTACATTTTGTAGATTTGATGGTATTATTATTTTAGTTGATTGACCATCTGCTACTTTTGATAGTGCTTCATAACTTTTTAATGTTAAGACTGCAGTATCTGCTTTAGCTTCTTTTAATAGTCTAATTCCATCGGCTTCTGCTTGTTTCATTTTTAGTAGAGCTTCTGCTTCACCTTCGGCCATTTTTATTTGTGCCTCCTTGTGAGCCTCAGCTTTTAGAATAGCGGATTCTTTTTCACCTTCTGCAATTAGAATGCTTGATTTCTTCTCGCCTTCGGCTTGCAATATTTTTTCTCTTCTTTCTCTTTCAGCACGCATTTGTTTTTCCATTGCTTCTTGAATATCACGTGGTGGAATTATGTTTTTTACCTCTACTCTATTTACTTTTATTCCCCAAGGGTCAGTTGCCTCATCTAAGATGCTTCTCATTTTAGCATTTATTATATCTCTAGATGTTAATGTTTGATCTAGTTCTAATTCTCCTATTATATTTCTAAGCGTAGTAGCGGTTAGATTTTCTATTGCATTTATTGGATCTTCTACTCCATAGGTATATAGTTTTGAATCTGTTATTTGGAAATATACTACAGTATCTATTTGCATTGTAACGTTATCTTTTGTTATAACTGGTTGTGGTGCGAAATCTTTTACTATTTCTTTTAGGTTCACTTTATTTGATATTCTGTCTACAAATGGTAATTTAAAGTGTAAACCATTTGACCAGGTTGTTAAGTAACTGCCGAGTCTCTCTATAACATATGATTTTGCTTGTGGTACTACTTTTATACAAGGTAAGATAAATACTACCACTAAAATTAATATAATTATTAAAAGTTTCATTTATTTTTCCTCCCATTTTTTAACTTTTATTTTTACTCCATTTATTTGAAGTACTTCGACTGCACTTCCTTTTTCGAGATTAGCATCAGCATAACTTGACCATACTTTGCCATCTACTTTAACTACTCCAGTAGTGTCTTTGGTTATGTTTTCTGTAACAATTCCTTTCATTCCTATTATGCGATCTAAGTTGGTTCTAGTTTTGGTTTTACTTATATTCTTGTAGATTTTTTTGCTGATTGGTAAAAGTGCAATGCCTAGAATTACAAATACACTTACTTCTAGAGTTGTGTTATCAGTAAATAGTGATATTATCATTGCTGCTATTCCACTTATGACAAACCAAATACTAACTAAGTTTACAGTAGATATTTCTAATAGACCAAGAGTTATTACTATTGCTAACCATATATATGTCACTTTACCACCTACTTTTATATATGTTTAAAAGGATGAAACATTCTTAATTAAATTATATCATAGGTATCTTATTAATACAATTTTTTGAAGAAAAAAAGTAGAAATTTTGTACTTTCTACTATTTTACTTTTTCGAATTGGGAATTGTATAGACTTGCATAGAAGCCGTTTTCTTTCATTAATTTATTATGATTTCCTGTTTCTATTATATTTCCATCTTTCATAACTAGTATTAGATCAGCATTTTTAATTGTTGATAGTCTATGAGCGATTATGAATGAAGTTTTATTTTCCATAAGTTTATCCATAGCTTTTTGTACTAATTCTTCAGTTCTAGTGTCAACGTTTGACGTTGCTTCATCTAGTATTAGGAATGGGGAATCTTCAATCATACCTCTTGCTATTGTTAATAATTGTCTTTGTCCTGCGGATATGCTATCATTGTCCGATAGTACTGAATCATAACCATTTGGTAGTGTTTTAATAAAGTGATCTACGCCTACTACTTCACATACTTCTTTTACTTTTTTGTCAGAAATATTTTTTCTATTATAAATAATATTTTCTTTTATTGTTCCTTGGAATAGCCAAGTATCCTGTAAAACCATAGTAAATAGTTTATGAATGTTATCTCTTGATAATTCTTTGATTGATATGCCATCTATTTTTATATCACCATCTTGTATGTCGTAGAATTTCATAAGTAGGTTTACCATTGTTGTTTTTCCCGCTCCAGTTGGACCGACAATGGCTATTTTTTGACCCGGTTTTGCGGTGGCAGAAAAGTCTTTTATTATTATTTTGTCTTTATCATAGCCAAATTTTACATTTTGGAATTCTATTTTTCCTTTTACTTTTTTCTTATCAAGTTTTTTTGTTAAACTGGATTCATCTGGCATTTCTTCTTCGTCCAAAAACTCAAAAACTCTTTCTGAAGCTGCTAATGTAGTTTGAAGTGATGTCATTGCTTGAGCTATTTGTGATAATGGATTTGTGAATAGTCTTACATATACTATGAAGGCTACTATTACACCGAATGTTATCATATCTTTTGATACTAATAGGGCTCCGACAATACAAACTGCTACATAACCGAAGTTACCTATAAAGCTCATTATTGGAGGCATCAATCCTGATAAAAATTGGCTTTTTCTATTGCAGGTATATAATTTTTGATTTAGTTTATCAAATTCTTTATCAGATTCCTCTTTACCGTTACAAGTTTTTACAACATTTAATCCTGAATATACTTCTTCAATATAACCATTTATTTTACCTAGTTCTACTTGTCTAGCACTAAAGTATTTTTGTGATTTGCCAAGTATTATAAACATTAAGACAAACCCTAATAGGCTTGCTACGATGGCGGTTATAGCCATAATATAGTTTGTCACAAACATCATAATTATAGAACCTAAGAATAGTGTTATTGATGATACTAATGTAGCTAAGCTTTGGTTTAGTGATTGTGCGATTGTGTCTACATCGTTTGTAACTCTAGATAGTATATCTCCTGATAAGTTATGATCAAAGTATTTAAGTGGTAATTTGTTTATCTTTTCAGAAATACTTGTTCTTAATTTTTTTGCATATTTATTAGCAACATTTACCATAGATAGACCTTCTATATAGTTAAATACCGCACTTAATATATAGATTATTACTAATGTTATAGTAATTTTCTTTATCAAATCTAAATTCATTTTAGGATTTATTAATTCTTGAATATTATTAGGTAGTTTTCCCACTAATTTGTATATTTCGTTAGTACTAGTATTTTCATTTATATTTGACATTATGCTGATAAACTTTACTTTATCTTTAGTGCTTATAGTAATGCCATCTATTTTGCTTTCTGGAAATAAGATAGTTTGAATGCTACTAGGTAATTTAGTTATAAAACTATAATCTTTATCTTCTAAATCTTTTAAAGCTCTTATTAATGTTATTTTATCTTCTACTGTAACTTTAACTGAATTGTATTCGGTTTCTTTTAAGATTATATTTAAAACTGAGTCTGGTAATTCACTAAGATATTCTATTGAAGATTCTGGATTGTTCTTAATTTTTAACATTGTATTATTAAATAAGTCTTTTTCTTCTTGGTTTGTTATAGTTGTGTTTACTTTATAGATTACATCTTGATTTATATCTAATGCCAATATATCTTTTAATATTGTTGGTAGTTTATCTTCACTGGTATTTGCAAGTAAATCTTTTTCTAATTTATCTATGTTAGTAGTGTTTATTACTAGTCCTTTTGATATTTCATCTGTTAGATCAGAAAGTTTGTTAGGAGAAATTAATGATAGTATTGATGAAACTGCTGCTAGAACTAAGGCTATAATTATTAAGACTTTAAAGCTACTTAAACTATTTGTTAACTTTTCTGCAGCTTTTTTAATATCTTTGGGTTTTTCAGAAGGATTCATTCCTTTGCCTGGAGGGCCTTGTCTTTTTTTGTTATTATCATTATGCATTTTCTAATTCCTCCTTTGTAACTTGTGATAGTGCTATTTCTTTATAGACTTTGCACTTTTTCATTAATTCTTTATGCGTTCCTATGCCTACACATTTTCCTTTATCTAGAACTATTATTTTATCAGCATTTAGAATTGTACCTATTCTTTGTGCCACGATTAGACTAGTGGCATTTTTGGTATATTTTTTTAGTTCATTACGAAGAGTGGCATCTGTTTTATAGTCTAGTGCACTAAAGGAGTCATCAAAAATATATATTTCTGGATTACGCGCAATGGTTCTGGCAATTGATAGTCTTTGTTTTTGACCACCACTTACATTTGTTCCTCCTTGAGCAATATGAGACTTTTCTTTGTCCTTTAATTTAGAGACAAATTCTTCTGCTTGCGATATTTTTATAGCTTCTTTTACTTTATCTTTGTTAGGTTTACCATTAATTGATTTTCCATAAGTTATATTTGATAATATGCTTCCTGAGAACATAACAGCCTTTTGAGGTACATAGCCAATTATATTATTTAAATATTCTTCATCGTACTCTTTTACGTTGATACCATCTACGAGCACTTCACCCTCTGTTACATCATAAAATCTAGGTATTAAGTTTATTAGTGTTGATTTGCCACTACCTGTTGACCCTATAAAGGCTACAGTCTCTCCTGTATTAGCAGTAAAGGAGATATTTTCTAGAATATATTCATCAGCGTCAGGGTACTTGAAGGAAACATTCTTAAATTCTACAGTTCCTTCTTTACCTGGCATTTTTTTCTTTATAGTACCATTTTTAATAGTACTTTTAGTATCTAATACTTCATTTATTCTTTTAGCACATACTTCTGCTCTTGGAAGCATCATAAAGATCATTGCAAGCATTAAAAAGGCCATAATTACTTGCATAGCATATGATGAAAATACTATCATATCGCCGAACAATACAATTTTATCGCTTAAATTTGAGTTGTTAATTAGGATTGCTCCAATAAAATATATTGCTAGAGTTAAGAAGTACATTACTATATACATAACAGGACTTAAAAAGTTAAATGCTTTTTGGTTAAATAGTTGTTGATTTGTTAATTTTGTGTTTACCTTGTCAAATTTTTCTTCTTGATATTCTTCGGCATTAAAAGCTCTTACTACTCTAATTCCTGATAGATTTTCTCTTGTTACAGAGTTAATTTTATCTATTAGTTCTTGTACTACTTTAAATTTAGGCATTACTATGGCCATAATAATTCCTATTGTTATTAATAGTACTAGTACTGCTATGGCGGTTACTATACTCCATTCTATACTTTTACCTAATATCTTGGTAATAGCCCATACTGCTGTGACTGGAGCTTTAATCATAAGTTGCATACCCATTGCTATTAGCATTTCTATTTGGGTAATATCGTTTGTAGTTCTAGTAATAAGACTACTAGTAGAAAATTTCTTGATGTCTTCAGCGCTTAAGTTTTCTACTTTTTTAAATACTTTTTCTCTAGTTCTTAGTGAAAAAGAAGCGGCAATTAAGGAAGCAAAATATCCTACTATAACTGCGGATACTAGGCTTCCAAAGGCGCACAAAAGCATATAAGATCCTTCTCTTAATATGTCATTCATAGAAGCACCCTTTGTTTGTACTAACTGTGTAATATTTGACATATAGTCAGGCATTTTAAGTTCTAGCCATACTTGAAAAACTACTAATATAGCACAAATAAATACACAAAGCCAGTCCTTTTTATTTAATGTCTTCAATAGTTTTAACATAAATCCTCCTTCTAAATAATTATGATTTAAACATCAACTTTATTAATCGATTAAAATTATAACATCTACTTTGATAGGTGTCAATAATATAATATAATTTTCCATAATTATTATATGCTACTGTATTTTGAGTGAGACAAAGGCTTTATTTCATAGACCTTAGGCTATGAAATACCTCGGAAGACAAGTGGTTTACGAGGCCAAAAAAAGAAGTAAAACTTTAAGTTAAACTTCTCATTTCTTTATTTTTTTCTTATTCTAGTTTTTGGCTTTTTAGGCATAGTAATAATCTTATCTTCGTCTTGTTTTTGTTCACTAGGATAATATTCTTCTTCACTAAACTTTTCAAAACCAAAAGTTTTTTCTCTTTGTAAGCCTTCTACTACGCCTCTTAGATCACTTTCTCTTACACGGTCTAAGTTATTTAGTGATAGTTCTTCTTCAGCAACAATTTTTTGTACTTTCTTTCTTGTATTGTTAAGAACATTAGTGTCTTCAAGACCTTCTTTAATTTTGGCTTCATTATCAACAAAAAACTTATTCTTTTCATAGTCTTTTAGTAATGCAATTTCTTCTATTGCTTCGCCAGCACCAATTAATGTAATTACTGAACTAATAATCATTATAATTTTTTGTGTTCCTGGATTGGCAATAGTAGCAGGAATACCAATAGCACCCATAACTATACCTAAAGCTAATAAAAATCTATATATGTAGCTTCCTATAATTCTTTTTCTTCTGTATTTTTCGGCGCCTTGTACTTGTTTCTTCATTTTGTTGTCAATTATTTGTTTATTAGCTTCGGTATTTGGTATGGTATACCTTTTACCATTTGCTAAGTTAATTACAATACAGTCTTCGTATTCTGTATAGTCTTCTATAAAGTTTTTTTGTTCCTCTTTATTTGTAGAATAATCGTTCATTATAATATCCCCCCTCTACAGGTCAATTATTATAGTATATTTTTATTTATTTGTCAAATTTCCGTATACTTTTTTCTTATCAACACTTGTTATTTTAACATTTACTATGGTGTTGTTTTCTAAGTTGTCTTCTACTATGACAGGAATATAATTTGAAGTATGAACTATTACTTCACCGTTTGGGTGTACTTCTACTACTCCATCATATGTTTTGCCTATGTTTGATTTATAGAATTCTTCTTCATCTTTATCTGATAATTTGATTATTTTGTGAACCCTATCTTTCTTTACTTCAGGTGGTACTTGATTTTCCATTGCTGCAGCTGGTGTTCCGTTTCTTCTAGAATATGGAAAAGTGTGTATTTTGGTGAATTTTATTTCATTTAGTGTATCTAGAGTTTCTTTGAAATCTTCTTCCGTTTCATTTGGAAAACCTACTATTAAATCTGTAGTAAGAGAAATATTGGGGATTTCTTTTATTTTAGTTATCATATTTTTGAATTCTTCTTTATTATATCTACGGTTCATAAGTTTTAGTATTTTGTTGCTACCAGATTGAAGAGGAATGTGAAGATGCTTAGCCATCACTTTGTTTTCTTTTAATAGTTTTATAATACCTGGAGTTATTTCGTTTATTTCTATTGAAGATAATCTTATTCTATATATATTGGGGATTTCTACTAATTCTTTTAATAGCTCTTCTAGAGTAGTATTGATATCTATTCCATATCTTCCAGTGTGAATACCAGTTAATACTATTTCTTTGTAACCGTTATTTACTAATTTTGTGACTTCTTTTATGACAGATGTTTTGTCTTTGCTTCTTACTCTTCCTCTAGTATAGGGAATTATGCAGTAGGAGCAAAAGGCGTTGCAGCCGTCTTGAATTTTAACAAAAGCTCTTGTGTGATTAGTGAATTTTGATATTTCCATTTTTTCAAATTTGGTCTTAGTTAGATCGTATATTTTTGTTATTTTGTTATTTTTTGTTTTATACTCTTCAATTAATTTTACTATATTAGATTTATCTTTATTTCCTAGTATTATGTCTGCATCTATTTTGTCGGCGTTTAGTTGACTGTAGCAGCCCATTACTATTATGATGGCATCTTTATTGTTCTTTCTGGCTCTATTTATCATTTTTCTTGATTTTTTATCGCTCTCATTAGTCACAGAACAGGTGTTTATTATATAAATATCTGCTTTATCTTCAAAGTCTACTATTTCATAATTGTTTTCTTTTAGGATGTTAGCGACAAATTCGGCTTCATATATATTTACCTTGCACCCCAGTGAACATATTCCTATTTTCATATTACTCTTTCCTCCTTGCTACTATATTTTATCACAATGCTAGAACAAAAAGCAAATGTAATTTGATTTACATCACTTCACAGTGATGTGATTTCTGTTTCATAGACCCTGAGTTCAGACTTCTCCGCAGACTTAAAATCCGATAGTCGCTACCGTACTTATTTCTTAGTTATTAAGAAATCTTGTTCGCTTTCTATATTCTAGCATAATTTTCCATATATAGTTTTAATCCTTCGAACATAATATTTATACTTGCGTTTAAATCTCTATCTAATTCTTGATTGCATTTAGTGCATTTGTATTCTCTTCTTGTTATATCTTTATATCTTTTATCTTGATTATCACATCTACTACATATTTGACTGGATGGGTAGTATGTATTTATTTGATAAAATACTTTACCTTTATATTTGGATTTATATTGTAGCTCTCTTATTATTTCACTAAATGTGGCGTCATTTATTTTACTAGATAGTTTGTTATCTTTACCTTTAATAATCATTTCTTTAGTTTTTAATTTTTCACAAGTAATAATATCATATTCGTCAGTTATTTTCTTTGTTATTTTATGGGTATAGTATTTTCTAGCGTTGGCTAATTTACTATAAAGGGTTGTTAATTCTCTTTTACATTTGTAGTAATTATTGCTACCTTTTTCTTTTCTAGCTAATTCTCTTTGTTTTCTTTTTATTCTTTTTTCATATTTATCTATATATTTATTATTATCATAGGTTATTCCATCTGATAAGGTTAATAGTTTCTTTATACCGAGATCTATTCCTACAATAGTTCTAGGTGTTATTTCTGGTACTTTATCATACATTTCATATAGAACTGAGACATAGTATTTGCCATTTGGTTCTCTTGAGATGGTTGCATTTTTAATTTTACCATTAATATTGTTTGTATTTCTGTATCCTCTAATTTTTACCCAGTTTAATTTTGGTAACTTTATTTGTTTGTTAGTTAAATCTAACTCTATATTACAGTATTCTTTATCTTTATAATTTCTGTATACAGCAGTGGTATTATAACTATTTTTATTATATTTACTTTTGAATTTGGGATATCCTCCTGTTTTGGTAAATAGTTTTTTATAAGCGTTATCTAATCTAAATAGAGATTTTATTATTATGTTGCTATCTGTTTCTTGAAGGAATGATGCATTATACTGTAGGATACTAGTATAATCTTTTATGTTAGTAGAAACTGGTGTATATCCGTTATTTTTCATTTTATCTAGATAGTAGTTGTATACATATCTACTACTTCCAAAAATTTTATTTATTATTTCTATTTGGTTTTTGTTGGGATATAATCTAAATTTATAAGCTTTAAACATAATTGTGCCCTCCAATCTTTATAGCAGATATTATAATATGTTTGTATTTTGATGTCAATATAATTTTTTTGTTTTAATATGTTTATATGTATGTTTTGTGATTAGAAGGGCTAATTCTTGTTATATAATGAGGAAAAGAATACTTTGTGTAGTATTCTTTGTGTGTTAGTTAGAAGATTCCTTCTATTAAACCTTGTTTAATGTCTATATTTTCTGAATTTGGATGTTTTGGTAATCCGGGCATTGTCATTATTTTACCGGTTAGGACTACGATAAATTCTGCACCCATTTTTAGAATTACATCTTGTACGTGAAGATTATAATTACCTTCTCCTGCTAAATTTTTGGGATCATCTGATAATGAGTACTGTGTTTTTGCTATACATATTGGAAGATTGGTGTGATTATTGATTTCTAGTAGTTTGATTTTTTCTAGGGCATCTTCACTATATATTACATTAGTACATCCATATATTTTAGTGGCTACTTTGTATATTTTTTCTTTGATTGGGTCTTCTAGTTCATAAGCATAGTTGAAGTTATTTTCTTTTTGTAATTCTTTTAGTACTTTATTGGCCAAGTTGATACTTCCGTCACTTCCAATGCTATAACCATCAGTAAGAGCATAGCTTATATTGTTTTTGGCAAGTGATTTTTCTAAGAAAGCTATTTCTTTTTCGGTATCTATATTAAATTTGTTTATGGCTACGACTATGTTTAGGTTATATACTTTTGTTATGTTGTCTATATGTTTATATAGGTTTTTTAGGCCTTTTTCTAGGGCTTGAAGGTCTTCTTTATTTATTTCTTCTTTAGGAGCTCCACCGTGATATTTTAATGATCTGATTGTGGCTACTAGTACTACTAGATCGGGATTTGTTTCGAGACTACGGCATTTTATATCTAGAAATTTTTCTGCTCCTAGATCTGCGCCAAAACCGGCTTCTGTAATGGTATATTCTCCTAGGTTTCTTGCTATATTGGTAGCTATTATGCTATTGCAACCGTGTGCAATGTTGGCAAAGGGACCACCGTGTATGATAGCGGGATTTCCTTCTAGGGTTTGTACTAGGTTAGGTTTTATTGCGTCCTTTAGTAGGACAGTAAGAGCGCCTTCTACTTTTAGGTCTTTAGCGTATATTTCTTTTTCTTCTTTATTATAGCCTATCACTATATTACCTAGTCTTCTTTTTAGGTCGTCTAAGTTTTTACTTAGGCATAGTATGGCCATTATTTCGGATGCAGCGGTTATGTCAAAGCCGTCGAGTCTTGGTACTATTTTTGTTTCCTCTGATAGACCTGTATTTACTACTCTTAGTTGGCGATCGTTTAGGTCTAGACACCTTTTAAAGATTACTTTATTGATATTTAATTCGTTTCCTTGATATATGTGGTTATCTATTACTGATGATAAGAGATTATTTGCGGATGTTATGGCGTGAAAGTCTCCAGTAAAATGTAGGTTTATATCTTCCATTGGTATTACTTGGGCATACCCTCCACCAGCAGCTCCTCCTTTTATACCGAATACTGGTCCTAGAGATGGTTCTCTTAGGGCTAGAATGCTTTTTTTGCCCAGCTTGTTTAGGGCGTCTGATAGGGAGATGGATACGGTGGTTTTGCCTTCACCCATTGGGGTTGGATTGATTGCTGTTACTAGTATTAATTTATTTTTATCGTTTTTTTTATTTAATAGCTCTAAAGAAAGCTTAGCTTTATCTTTTCCGTATGTTTCTATATAGTCTTTGATTCCTAGGGCGTCTGCGACTTTTGTAATATCTTTAGAGGTTACACTTCTTGCTATTTCTAAGTCTGTCATTATATCACTCTCTTTCTTTAATATATTATACATTATATTTGGGAATTAGCAAAGTAAAAAGACTTAAATTTTATTGAAACTTAAGTCTTTATATCTACATTTTTTGTAATTTTAATGGAAATTTATAGTTTGTGGTTATTTTAATTTGTTACCGCAGGATGTGCAGAAGTTTCCTCCGGTTGTTTTGGTACCACAATTTGGGCAGAATTTTGGTCCTTCTGTTTGTTCTTCTTGTTGTTTTGGTGCTTGTTCTTCTTTCTTTTCAAAGAGTGTTCCTGGCTCTGGAGTAGATGTTTCTTCTTTTTTTATGCCTTCACTGTTGTTTTGGGATACTGCTCCCATCATATTTGTTCCGGCGTTTGAGGCTAAGTTCATTCCCATAAATCCCATAGTGGCACCGTTTGAATTTGAAGATGCGTTCTTTAGGGCTTCGGCACTAGCGTTTGCCATTAGGCCGGATTGTAAAGCACCGTTCGAGAAGATAGTGGCATCATCAATTTTGGATACTCTCTCCATAGACTTATCTGTTAAGTTGATGTCTGAGATGGCAACGTCTGATATTTTGATGCCGTATTTTTCTATTAGGTCTTTTTCTAATAGGTTATTCATTTCATTACTGATATCGGTGTTATACATTCCGATGTCACCGAATGGTATTTTGTGTTTTCTCATTACTACTGTTATGGCTTGAGTTAGTTTTTCAACGAATTTGCTTTTGAATTGGTCTTCTAATATGTCACTATAACGTATTGTGTCTTTGGCGTTGGCACCGATTACGTTTTGAACTAGTATTGTTGGGTCGTCTATTTTGATGGCGTACTCGCCAAAGAAGGTTACTTCAAGCATTCCGTATTTGTCGTCGGTTATTTTTTTTGGTTGTGGGGAACCGAATTTATTACCTGTAAGAGATAGTAAGTTGATGTAATATACTCTTTGATCGTTGGCTGTTTGACCTCCGAATGTGGTTCTCTTGCCCATCTTTTTGATGGCTTCTTTTAGGCCTTTGCCGAAGCCGCCCTCGAAGACGCTTGACTCTGTTCCTTTATCAAATTTATATGTACCTGGCTCTGCGGAGAACTCTAATATTTGGCCGTTTTCTATTACCATCATAGCGGTTCCATCTGGTACAGCTATGGCACTTCCGTTTGAAATTATATTTTCACTAGGATTGGTATTCCCTTTGCCATGATTTATAATTCCTCTTTGTACTAATACGTCTTTGTCCATAGTAGGACAAGTTACGTACTCTTTAAATTGATCTCCTAAAACTCCTGATGTTGAAGTTGTAAATGCTTTTATTAATCCCATTATATTTTCCTCCCTTATATTTATATTATTTTTAATTGGTAATTAGTGATACTAATATATAATCGTAGTCTTCTAGATCGAATATGGTATCACAGTATTCGCATTTTCCTGAATTGTTGACATTTATACTAGCACCGCAACCAGGACATTTCATTACTAAATTGTTGTTTTTGGTATTTAGTCTTTTTTCGAATGTTAGTATATTTGTTTTTTCTATTCTTCTTGTATCATCACCACGAATGGTGTCTCCTGTGTCGAGGTCGATGATGTAATCCATATATCTGGATATTATTTCTACCTTGATTATTTCTTTTTCTTCTGTTACTACTCTATCTATTATTCTGGTGTTTTTAACGTTTATTTCATCGTATATTTGTCTTTGGTTGTGACTGGATATTTCGTTTATTTTGTTTTGAAAGTTATCTTCGAGGTCTTTACTTATAAAGTGTTTTACATCTGTTAAATTGCCTTTGGTGATACAGGTGTATAGTTTTACAAAAATGTTATCTACTTTGGTTTTAAACATTGCTTCATTGAATTCATTCATATTTTATCTCTCCATTGTTTGTCCTAAGGCTGTCTTTTTGCTAAGCACGTAGTCGCTAGCTGTTTTTACTAGGGTGCTATCGCAGTATGGGCAAGTAGCAGAGCTTACTATGTCGACTGGTGCACCGCAGTTAGGACATTTTTCTTCTTTATTATTATTGGTTGCTGACTTTATAAATGATAGCTTGTATTTGATATTTAGTTTGGCGTTATCTTTACCGCGAACTACTTCTTTAGTAGCTTCTTTGATTACGTAGTCATAACATCTTACGTTTAAGTAGACATCAACAGTGATAATGTTATTTTCTTTTCTTATGTCTATTACTTTAGCATCTATTAATTCGATATCTTTCATTATGTTTTTTTGTTTTTTTAGTTTTAATGTTTCTAATTGGCTACTATACATATTGTATACTTCGTCTGTGGTTAGCTTTCTTATGGTGTCTGTGTCGAATTCCATCCAAGCTGTTTGCAAATCTTTGTAGATATTGAAAGCTTTGTTTTTGAATTCTTCGATGTTTAGGTCTTTATCAATACTATTAATTTTTTCGGTATCGATATCCTTGTAATTGGTTATGTTGTTTGAAGTGTTTGAACTACTTGAACCGTTTGAACCGTTTCTATTGTTGTTTGATTTTACTATGATTACTATGATTATGATTACTACTATTATTGTTACTACGCTAGGGGCACCACCTGAATAGTCGCCTCCGGTGCTAGACCAATCTGAACTACTATAGTCAGAACCACCCCAGTCTGAACTGCTAGAACTTCCTGAATCGTAATCGGAATCCCAACCAGAATCTGCTTTTACTGGTAAATAAATGGTACCGAAACCTGTTAGTACTACTGCTAACAAGATTAGTATTTTCTTTTTAATGTTTTTAATAATTATCTCCTCCTATCTAATTAAATTATATCATATTTATGAGTAAATATATAGAATAATTTAAATAAATTAAAAACTAATCTGAAATTTAGATTAGTTTAATATATTATATTATTATCTTAATACGAAGTATTCGTCATACCAGGTAAGAAATGAATATATAGTCCATATTTTTCTGCTATTGTCTTTTTTACCTTCTTTATGTTCATCTAATAGTTTTATTATTTTGTTTGGTTTAAAGAATTCTTCAGACTTAGAGAATTTATCTTTGATTAGGTTATATGTATCTTCTTCTTTTAACCATTCACGGATTGGAACGGGGAAACCTAATTTCTTTTTATTGGACCATTTTTCTGGTAATGATTCGTGTGCTACTTCTCTAAATAGGTATTTGGTTTTTCCTTGTTTTATTTTGTACTTTGTTGGTATTTTTCGGGCGGTATCTATTAGTATTCTATCTAGAAATGGGACTCTTACTTCTAATGAGTTAGCCATAGACATTTTGTCTGCTTTTAGAAGAATGTCTCCTATTAGCCAGAAATTGAAATCTATATATTGCATCTTGGTTACATCATCGTAATCTTTTGCTTTGGCGTAATATTTCTTGGTTAAATCTTTATAGGTTGTTTTTTTTGTTTTGTAATTTAGTATTTTTTGGGATTCACTTGGTTCAAACATAAAAGCGTTTCCTACATAACGATCTTCTAGTTTGTGGCTTCTTCGATAGATGAAATTGAAGCCTCTATGATGTCTTAGAGGATAGACTAATATTCCTAGTGCTCTTCTTATTATATATGGTATTTTATAATACCAGCTTACTGAGTATGGTTCGTGATAGATGTTATAGCCACCAAATATTTCGTCAGCGCCTTCACCTGATAGAGCTACTTTTACATTTTTTGAGGCTATGTTAGCTACAAAATATAGGGCTATGGCAGATGGGTCGGCTAATGGCTCGTCCATAAAATATTGTATATGGGCGAAATTGTCGAAGTATTCTTTTTTGCTTATTTTTTTATTTATGTTTTCTACTTTTATGATATCAGATAATTCTTTGGCGTAATCTATTTCACTATACTTTTTATTGTCCCAGCCGACTGTGAATGTTTTGTCAACGTCACTTACTGTAGCTATGTATGATGAGTCTACACCGCTTGATAGGAAACTTCCTACTTCTACATCAGATACTTTGTGAGCTTTGACACTATCTTCTAATAGCTCTTTTATTTCTTTTTTCCATTCTTCTTCGGTCTTTTTGGTGTCTGGTTCGAATTTAATACTATAGTATTCTTTAATAGTTAGGTTGCCGTCTTTATACTTGAAGTAATGACCTGGTCTTAATTTATAAACATTTTTAAAGAAAGTGTCTTCTCCTACACTGTATTGGAATGTTAGATAGTCTTCTAACATATCTCTATTTAGTTCTTTTTTGAAGTTTGGATGAGCTAGAAAACTCTTTATTTCGCTTCCGAACATAAATTCTTTATCTTGTTTATAATAATATAATGGTTTTATTCCGTAAAAGTCTCTTGCTCCGAATAGTTCTTTTGTTTTGGTGTCGTATATGACAAAGGCGAACATACCACGAAGCATTGGAAGTAAGTCTTCTTTGTATTCTTCATAGCCGTGAAGAAGAACTTCGGTGTCTGATTTTGTAGTGAATTTATGTCCTTTTGCTTCTAGATCTTCTTTTAGGTATTTATAGTTATATATTTCACCATTCATAAGTACTAGTTTGGTTTTATCTTCATTATATATTGGTTGGCTTCCACCTTCTAGATCGATGATTGATAGTCTTCGGAAACCTAGTGCTATATCTTCATCAGTGTAATAGCCGTCTGAATCGGGTCCTCTATGTTTTATTAGATCAGCCATATCTTTTATTGTCTTTTTTTTGTTTTTTGATTTATCACTAAATCCTACTATTCCACACATTTATACTACCTCATTTCTTTAGTATTAGTATACCACAAATTATTAAAAGTAAAAACTCTTTTGCTTATTATTTACTTATTATTTACAAAATTTATCTTTATAAGTGCAGTGCTTACATATTTCTAGATAGGCTTTGTTGTTTTTGAATTCTTGAATGGTATTTTGGTATTTGCTGCTATTTAGTATTTCTTCGAAGGGGGTGGTGTATATGTTACCTAGATTGCTTTTTCCTTCACTATCTAGGCAGCAGATTGTTACAGTACCTTCTTGGAGGATGGCAAGATGGGTTTTTCCGCCAAGACAAGTGCCTTTTTCTTGATAGTAATTGTTGTTAATGTCAGGCCAAGTGAATTTGTTGTCTAGGCTTAGGTAAACTTTGTCTTTTAGTTTTACGCCATCGTATACTTCGCTTATGTTATAGGCTTTTTTTAATACTTCGAGATATTTTTGGGTCTTGGCGTCAATGTTATTACTGTCTAGGGTCCAAAAGCGATAACTTATATATGAAGATAATTGGGCTGTGGAAGATAAGATATCTTCAATGTAATTAGTTTTATTATTTTCACTATGTAAGGATATATTTATTTGATATATATTATTATATTTTTTTAATATATTTAGTTTTTCTTTTAAGAAGACACCGTTAGTGGTTATGCATACTTTTTTGTTATGTTTTTGAGTGATGCTTAAGATTTCATCTAATTTGTGGTGTGTTAGTGGTTCACCTTTTACGTGTAGGTATATGTAGTCTGTGTGCTTGTCTATTTGGCTTAGGATATAATCGAAGGCAGTTACACTCATTTCTTTTTGAGGGCGGTTGGAGGGGCTACAGAAAGAACAATTTAAATTACAAATATTGGTTATTTCTATATATATTTTTTTAAACTTGATTATATTATTATTTGTATTATTGTTTATATTAGTGTTTGTGTTGTTATTCGTGTTGGTATTTATATTGGTATTCATATTGCTTCCTTTCTTTAAGTGTTTCTTTGACATCTTTGAATATCTTTGTTTAATTCGCCTTAGTACAGGGAGAGGGAGGAATGGAATGACGGTAAGCGAAGCGCTAAAACAAAGAAAAAGAAGAATATAAAATATTATTTAGTTTTATATTCTTTATAATATTTACATATATCTTTTAACTTGCAGTCAGCACATAAAGGTTTAATGCTTTTGCACTTATATCTGCCAAACAAGACCATCTGATGATGGGTTTTACTCCATATTTCTTTAGGAAGTACTTTCATAAGTTTCTTTTCTACTTCCAATACATTATCACTCTCTTTAGCTAAGTTAAGTCTCTTGCTTACTCTTTCTACATGTGTATCTACTGCGATTGCTGGTTCATTATATATCACAGATAAAAAAACATTAATAGTCTTTCTTCCCACTCCCGGAAGAGTACTTAAATACTCGCGATCATTTGGAATTACTTTAACATTGTCATTTACTAATCTAGTAGCTATCTCTTTAATAAAAATGCTCTTTCTCTTATAAGTCCCAACAGGTTTAATAATCCTTTCAATATCACTTATATCAGCATTAGCTAATTCCTCTATAGTCTTATACTTAGAAAATAAAACTTTATTTACTTCATTTACTCTCTTATCGGTTGTTTGAGCACTAGTAACAATAGCAAGAAGTAATTCATAATCTTTATTATACTCTAACTCACAGACAGGTTCTTTATATAATTCATTTAAATAATCTATTATTTTATTAATCATCATTTAACCAATCATAGTAGAAGACATCTTTTACTTCTTTCTTACTTTCGTGATATTTATTTTTAGCTTCTTGAACCTGTTGCTTATTCTTATAACCTTTCTTTCTCCAGTCATATAATATTTTTTCTATATATCTTAAACTAGTAACACCATTATAGATAGCTTCTTTTAAAGCTTCCATTATTAATTCATGTGAAAACCCGTCATCTATCCAGCCCTTGATTACTTGACACTCTAAAGGAGATATTGTTCTTCCAAACTCGTTTTCGAATATAGAGAATATATCACTGTTATCTATAGTTTTATCTTCTTTATTATCTATTAATATACCCATTATTTTCTTATACATTAATTCTAAAGATATATATTCTTCGCTCTTACCATCTTCTTGTTTCTCAACAGTTATAGATATTATCTTCTTTTCGTTTAAACTATTTAATAGTTCCATTACACGATATTTATCTATTCTAAGTGAAGTAGCTATTACTTCTGGATTATATACTATTTTATCTCCTATATCAATAACAAATATTAGTATTATTAACTCTTCAGGAGTTATCCCAAGTCTCTGATAGTAATTGAATAAATATCTTGGTAAAACAATTGGCTTTTCTCTTAATACCTTCTCTATTTCATCCATTAGGCACCTCCTACTATTATTTCATATACTTCTTCTTTAGTTTTTATATCATAATACTTATAAGTAAGTTTATTTTTATCTCTTTTCTTTTCTTCATAATATAGATTATTTCTACGATAAGCAAGTGGTAAATCTTTATCTTTTAATTCATTTATATCTATATTATATACTTCTTCATAATTTAAATCTAATACTATTACTTTATCTGTAGTCTTAACTATATAATAATTATTATTTTTATCTAAATACTCTATCTTCTTTATAGTAGTATTCTTATAGACATTATCTAATAATTCTTTATCATACTTATTATTTTGAATTACTATATTTAATTTTAGTGATATAGGAATTAATATTATTACTACTAAAACTATTATTAATATTTTCTTTTTCATTGTACCACCATCACAAAGTAATTGTATCAGATTTCTTATAAAATGTCTATAATTAATTACTTTTTATGGATAGTATTCTCTAGTAGTTTATTTGATGTTATAGTAAAGTCTTTATCCCTCTTAATGGCTAGTGTTGTATAACTATTATTATCTAAAGTATAGGTATCTATCCAAACAGTACTTAAGTGATACATAAACTTATAATTAAACTTAGTATAAGAGTGATAAAATAATACTAGGAGATTACTATTTAAAGTAATATAAAAATCTTTATCTATATTATATAAATATATATAGTCACAAGTAGAATAATTATCTTTATCTAACTCTTTAATATATATACAAAACTTAATATTATCTAATAGGATCTCTATTTTATCATTCTTTTTAAATTCTATATCATTAATACTTAGTATATTATCTAAGTAATATTCTTCTTTAGTAATTATATTATAATTAGTATT
>ERZ857969.1153-NODE-1153-length-38362-cov-3.763672_pt1 | contig 38362 bp, 32 predicted proteins | sample MGYA00519864_ERZ857969 | MGnify/ENA primary metagenome ERZ857969 (study PRJEB31778, sample SAMEA3449382) | human gut metagenome | biome: human gut; feature: human-associated habitat; material: faeces | place: United Kingdom | collected 2010/2012 ...
TAAGTATCCGAAGTACAGCCACTGAACTGCTTCCTGAGCGGTCTTAGCCGGCTCGGAAATATCGAAGCCATAGCTTGCAGCCATAACCTTCATATCCTTCAGTGCTCTGATCTGATCAGCCAGCTCTTCTCTCTGACGGATTACATCATCAGTCATAGTACCATCGCCGCAGTTAGCCAGATCCTTCTGCTTCTCAGCAACAAGGAAGTCAATTCCGTACAGCGCGATACGACGATAGTCGCCTACGATACGGCCACGGCCGTAGGTATCCGGCAGACCAGTAATGATCTTGTTCTTACGTGCAGCACGAATCTCTGGTGTATATGCATCAAATACGCCCTGATTGTGGGTCTTGTGATATACAGTGAAGATCTTGTGCAGCTCTGGGCTTGGAGTATATCCGTACATCTCGCAGGACTCCTCTGCCATTCTGATACCGCCGTAAGGCATGAATGCTCTCTTTAAAGGCTTATCAGTCTGAAGACCTACAACCTTCTCAAGATCCTTATCCAGGTATCCCGGGCCATGGGATGTGATGCTGGAAACGATATCGGTATCCATATCCAGTACGCCGCCCTTTGCTCTAGCCTGCTTATTTAACTCCTGCAGCTCTCCCCAAAGCTTATCTGTAGCCTCAGTAGCATCTGCAAGGAAGGATGCATCTCCATCATATGGAGTATAGTTGTTCTGAATGAAATCGCGGGTGTTAACTTCCTCTTTCCAGAGTCTGCCCTTAAAACCAGCCCATGCTTCAAACTGTTTCATGATTCAAAAACCTCCTTTAATATTGTTGCTGTTCACGGGGACACCCATTCACAAAACCGCACGTTCCGTGCGTCGCTGCTACGCAGCTTTGTTTTGTTCATTAACGGGCGTCCACTTCGTCCTGCTGATCTGTCAAATCTTCATGCAAGCATGAGATTTATCCAGATCTAGCATGACACGTGAACTGTAACTTAAAATTGCTGACACCCCCGGTCAGGGGCCCTATCATGTGCCGCATCACCCGAAACCGAATTAGTATTTTTTTCTTCGATTCCCGGCGATGCTGCACATCCACCTGTCGCCGTTTGTGTCTTAACCTTTGGTCTGACATTATAATATCATATCCCCTAAAATCTTACAAGCGGACAAATGCGTTTCTTTGCACTTTTTTCAATACATCGGGGGGGGCAGCCCGGTAGCATTTTTTATTCTGTCAGGCTGCATAGATTGAAAATACTATTAAGTAAATCTTCGTATTGCTCGGTACAGCACTTTTCGAAGCGTTCCATATTTTCTGGGCAGTATTCGATTTCTTTTGAGAAACGCCGTACTAATTCAATGCGGTCTTGCTGTGTGTAAGCGGTGTTTTTCTGGAAACACTGTAAATCCATAAGAAATAGTAGACATATTGATGCTGCTGCAAATAAAATTTTTGCCTCGGCCTGACCGTCTAACAGAATCTCTGGGTAATAACGATATATCATGTACACTGCAATGTGCTCGTACTCGTATAAGCGGTTCTCGCCCTTCATAAATTTGATGAATGCGTTTGTGTTATCTGTATCCACTAATTTATCAATATTCTGCTCTAGCTCTTTCATCATAGACGGCCATGTTTCGTCAAGTGATTCCATACCACCGAAAAAGCGAATCAAAAATAATGCACTGCTTTTTAGTGTATTCGTGCTTGGCTTTGCTTTATAGTCTAATTTCGGAATAGATTCAGGATCGTCCCACTCCAAGATTGGAACTGTCAGAAGTAACATTTCATCTGCGTATGGCAGCTGCAAAAGCAGTCTCTTTAGGCGTGCACCGATATTTTTTTTACGGTTTTGTAGAATTGAAAAGATTGCTTTTCGTTCTTCAAGCATCTGCTCACATTCTTCGGATTCGTCGTCTAATAGGTCAAAATCATCTGTATGTTCATTCTCATCACTGTCATCTTGTTCTTCGCTTACAGATTGACAGACATCTTCCGTCTCATCCTCTGCCTCATGCCACATTTCTTCCGATAGTTCATCATCTTCATCCTGCGTAACTTCTTCCACAAAAGTAAGCGGCTTACTGTCAGAAAATAAAAGTCTCTCGGCCTCTTCACAGCATAGTCCAAGACCAACTTCCGTGTAATCGCCAAACCAGTTATAAAATCTCGGATGCTCACGGCAGATATCACAAAGCCTATCCTCTCCCAAATTGATAAAAATATCGCATAAGTTTTCTTTATTTAAAAATGGACAGCGATTGTCCTGTAATTTAAAGAAATATTCACCGGGTTCGCTTCCAATCTCACGGCGCAAACGATCTCCAAATGCACCCTTTTCGGTAAGATACCCTTCCGCTGTTGTCTCATCAACTTCGATTTCCCATCCGGCACAGCAGGTATCTGTACAGGCCGAACCAATACACTTAAATTGATCAAAAAATGATGGTTTATGGTATTTCATAATTTTCCCTTTCTTAAAAATGGTCCATACCTGTCAATCAGATACAGACCATTTCACTATATTATGCAACAGCACTCTTGGTTTGCCATCGTAACGTAGTGGCACCCCGAAGCGAATGTGCTTTACTGAGACACTCGTCTGCTGCGCAGCCGGGGACGTTGTAGCGGGCCCGTCGACAAAGTCACTTCGCCGAGTGGGTCCTTCGTTAGCCTTCCGGGCTACATTTACAGTGGTAAGTTCTCTACTGCCGCGCGCTCTACTGGCAGACACTCCTTATATCTCTGAATGAACGCATCAAATCCAGCTACATCTTCTGCATTTGGCTCCATGCGAACACCAGTCTCACCGTGGAATACTTCTTCTGAAAGGAACGCATCTAATGGCTGGTTTTCTTTCTTATTAAGCATGTAGGAAGCAAGCAGTGCGATTCCCCATGCTCCGCCTTCTCCTGCTGTCTTCATCAAGGATACAGGTGCATTGATTGCTGCTGCCATGATACGCTGTCCAACACCCTTTGTCTTGAACAGACCGCCATGACCGTAGATATTGTCAAGCTTTACGCCCTCTTCCTTAAACAGAATATCAAGACCTACCTTTAATGCGCCTAGAGAGGTGTACAGATGAGTTCTCATGAAGTTTGCAAGTGTAAACTTGCTGTCTGGTGTACGCACAAACAGCGGACGACCCTCTTCAAAGCCTGTGATGCTTTCGCCTGAAAAATAGTTATATGCCATCAGACCACCGCAGTCAACATCGCCCTCAAGTGCCTTATTATACAGCACTGAGAAGAGCTGATTCATGTCAACTGGAACACCAAGCGCCTGCTGAAACTCCTTAAAGATACCTACCCATGCATTCAGGTCAGAGGTACAGTTATTGCAGTGAGCCATTGCTACAGGAAGACCATCTGGTGTTGTTACCATATCGATCTCCTCGTGAACCTTCTTTAATGTCTCGTTCTCGTCCATGACAACCATTGCAAATACGGATGTTCCTGCTGATACATTTCCTGTATGTACAGTTACACTGTTTGTTGCTACCATACCAGTTCCGGCATCACCTTCCGGCGGACACATTGGAATACCAGCCTCAAGTTCGCCGCTTGGGTCTAAGAGCTTTGCACCCTCCTCGGTCAGATTTCCGGCCGGCTCACCTGCTACAAGTACCTGCGGTAAAATGTCACGCAGCTTCCAGGAATATCCCTTCGGTGCAATGAGCTTATCAAAGGTTTCTACCATGTTCTGATCGTAATCCTTTGTCTTACTGTCAATCGGGAACATACCTGATGCCTCACCAACACCAAGCACTCTCTTTCCAGTCAGCTTCCAGTGAACATAACCTGCCAGTGTAGACAGATAGTCAATGCGCGGCAGATGCTCCTCACCATTTAAAATTGCCTGATACAGATGAGCAATGCTCCAACGCTGCGGAATATTAAATGAAAATGCAGCTGTCAGCTCCTTTGCTGCCTGCTCAGTAATTGTATTTCTCCAGGTACGGAACGGAACCATCAGTGTTCCTTCCTTATCAAATACCATGTAGCCGTGCATCATTGCTGAAAATCCGATTGCACCAATTTTTTTCAGACTAGCACCGCACTGTGCCTTAACATCTGCTGCCAGCTTTGCGTATGCATCCTGCAATCCGCCCCAGATATCCTCAAGAGTATACGTCCAGATTCCGTTCTCCAGACGATTTTCCCAGTCATGTGCTCCCTGTGCAATTGGGGCATTCTCCTCATTTGTCAGCACTGCCTTAATTCTTGTTGAGCCAAACTCAATACCAAGAATGGTCTTTCCAGCCTCTACGGCCTCTCTCATTTTTACTGAATCCATAATAGACCTCATTTCTGCGTTTAGTACGCTTTTCAGAAAGTACAGCTTTCTGTTTTTTCAAGATTTTTACTGCTTGTCCAGTATACCATACCGCTGACAGAAATACAACTTTGACTTTTACTTGCGAAGGCTTTTCGCAGACTCCGTGATACTGTTCATGCGTCATGTAACGAAAGCCCTTCGGGCTCTGCTGCAATATTGGCTTATCCATGAACAGTAACAAATCGTGGGGTTTCCTGCCCGATTTTTGTAAAACACTTGCATGTTTCCATACTTATAAGATAAAATATCAACAGAAGGGAGATTTATTTTTATGACTGGCACATTTACAGTGGAACAGCTGCGTCCAATCAAGGATGGAATGACTATCTCACGCGATGCAAAGATGGGACAGACAACTGCGGTTACATTCTTTTCTCTTGGCAAGGATACGTCCATCAGTCAGGAGCGCTATGATGTAACATCCATTTACATTGGTGCAAAAGGAACTGCTGATTTTCTTATTGGAGATCAGGCAAAAAAGGAGCCGGTATCAGGCGGTGACTGTCTTATCGTTCCTGGCGGCACCCTCTGCGGAGTGGAAACTGCTACCGGAACCGTTTATACAGAAATTATTATTAAAAAGGAGACAACTATGAACAGTATTGTAAAATCTGGAGAAGTAATGAAGCTGAAGGACTTAATCTCTTATGAAGAGGGAAGTATTGCAAATCTTGACGTTGTTAGCAACGGCACCATGAAGTTTGTGCTGATGGCATTCGACGAGGGAACTGGCCTGACACCACATCGTGCACCCGGCAACGCAATTATCTTCGCACTCGAAGGAAAGGCTACCATCGGTTATGAGGGCAAGGATTACACGCTGTCCGCAGGTGAGAATTTCCGTTTTGATAAGAACGGTCTGCACAGCGTTACCGCTCAGGGCAAGTTTAAGATGGCTCTGCTGCTCGTACTGGAATAATTGTTTTTATCGTCTACGGTATAAAAAAACCTCCCGGAAGAAATTTTCTTCCGAGAGGTTTTTTGCTGTCAAATCTACTTATATCTCTATCCTTTTATGTAGCGCTTCAACTGATCATAAAAATTTTCTCTTGTTCCTGCCATAACTACAACTACCAGTTCTTCCCCAACTCGTTCAATCGTATATGCCAATTCATAATTTGTCTTATTATAATAAATGTCATATCCATAAAATCCACTCAGATCGCCGGTTTTCGCCTCTCCTATTGTATAGTCATTGCAGATTTTATCAATTGCTTCCCGATACAACGTTTTTAATTTTTTATCCTTCAGCTTTTTGATATATTTTGCTGCTGGAGGTTCAAATCGTACTGACAGCATTACTCATCCTCCGATCCGAAAACATCTTCATACGTTTCAAATGGCGCATTTCCATTTGCGATTTCTTCCGCATTATGAAGCATAGCTTCCGCAGCTGGCCTAATTTGAGCTTGACGTTCTTTAAATTTAGAGAGTAACGCTTCCCCCGATAGTCCCTCATCAATTAACTCTGCAAGAATCTGTTCTGCAAATTCACCACCAGAAACAGTTTTCACCGGACGAATTATAAGTTCATTCCCATGAACAATACATTCTGCTTCGTTTCCAAATCCTAATGTCTGATAAAATTTTTGTGGAATTGTAATCTGTCTCTTTGAAGATATACTAAGAACTTTTCTATCCACTTTTCTACTTCCTCTTTCCAATACAGCTGTAGGCATATGTTACCTCCTTACTATTCTATACAAAAATATGGCTATCTATTCCTTTTTGCTTGGTTTCTTTGTTTCTTGATTATTATTATACCTATTTTTTTTGCAAAGTCAAGAAGAACGCCTCTTAAAAGATATACTCTTCCGAGAGACGTTCTTTCTTAGTGAAACCCTAGGTGAATGTGCTTTATGAGACGGACGTTTTTGCGAAGGGCGTCCCGTGAACCCAAAAAGTCACTTCACCGAATGCCCCTTCGGAAAACTTCCGGGTAGATACAATAGCTGCTAGCGTGTATAGCCCTTATATATCCATGTTAGTATCAAGTATTCCAAAAACATTATCGCATATATCCCTGATAATTTCCATAATGTACCGCATATAAGCACTCCAACACTTGTTGCAATCGTTCCGGCTGCAACACAATAAAAAACTAATTTCTCATATCCAATTCCTTGAAGGTAACTCATGTAAATTTGATACGGAACTTTAATCAACTGTATTGCAAATAAAAATATTAATAATTTTTTCGCTTGCTGTATTATATTCGTATCTGAAATAATACATCTTAGCATTTGCTCCTTCCCTATCCAACAACAAATACATACTATCCCTATTACGAGGAACGCCATGCCTGCGCCAGTTTTTAAATATTCTTTTGCCTCATCTTTATTTCCTGATGCTCTTTTTTGCAGCGCATAGGTTTGAGCTGCTATTGCATACGCATAAACAGGAAGTCCAACAATACCGCCCACAGTTCCTAAAAGACTGTATACAGCCATTTTATCTGTTCCCATTCGCGATACTATCCCAGATACTACAAAAACCAAAATCGTATTTTCTAAAAATTCTTGCCCCCAAAAAGATGGATACAACCGAAACATTTGCTTTATTGTATTTTTTTCAATCATTCTTTTCGCTATCACCGGCGAATGTTTCCGCCAATATGGAATTTGATATATGAAAAGGCCAACAAATAAGCCAATTACACTTCCCCACGCTGCGCCAGCTGTTCCAAGTTGTGGCAATCCAAAGCAACCAAATACCAGAGAATAATCAAAAAATAAATTAACTATCGTAGAAACAATTGTACTATACAGTGTGATTTTTGTATTGAAACAATTTCGATAATATGCAGAATATTGAAAAATAAGCATATTTTGAACTACTGTAAATGCCGCTGGATAAAAATAAGAAAGCATTTCTATCAAATCATTCCCTGTAATTCCATACACTTGTCGAAAAAATAATTTTCCGCCAAGACAACCTATAATAAAGAACAGAAAACCAATTAGCAATGTCAGCATTTTATTAATAGCAAATACGCTTTCAAAGCCAGCTTCATCCTTTTTTCCTTTTCTTTCAGCCGCGATAATATTGAATACAGTTGACATTATACCAAACGCTCCTGTAACTGCATAAATCATAGACGACGCAATCCCTACCAATGCAAAACTCTGACTAGAATAATGTCCTACAATCGCTTGATCAAGGATCTCAAATATGCTGTTCAATAAATAATTTAATAGAATCGGATAAACCAGTCTATTGATATCTTTTACTTTATATTTCAAATTTCTTTTCTCCTTCTATATAGTTACGAATCAATGTATATTAAAGGAGAATATGTGATTCAGCCTATTCTCCCAATAGGCTGAAAGCATACGCATAGCTCATAAAAATCCCTCTTTCCAAATTATACTAATATCGCCGACAAACGCTTCACCGAGTGGCCCCTTCAAAAAACTTCCGGGGAACCACTCTCGCCTTTCAAAAAACCTCCGAGTAGCCACTTCCTTCGTAAAACTACCGGGTAGTCACCGTCGATGCCAGCGCTGGCAGCACATACTTCCACTCCATATCGCTTGCCAGATAAAACTTTGTATAGCACGGCTGGTTGTAGCAGTTATTCTGCCATGCCACGCCGACGCGGTACTGAATGTCATGAAGAAGCGTAAACAATTTATGTGCTGACAGATCTGTGTTTGTGTAGATACGCACTGCACTGCTGTCTTCGAGGCGAAGAATAATCTCGTCACGATAATCGCCGAAAATATCAGCGACAAGGCAAGGATTTCCTTTTGTGCCATTGTTTGTGAGCGTTCCATGCGGGTCAAGCATAATGCCATGTGTGTTATCGTTAATGATACCGGTCTGCTTTTTGCGCTCCATATAGTCTACGCCGTCAATGATCTGCGTTGTCATATCAGAAGCCCAGTGGATATTCGCGTTTGTTCCAAGACGCTTTACGTCAAGCTTATTTCCGTTGCAGTCAAAGGTGTCCTTTACCCACACCTGAAGACCGCGCACACCCGGTACGACATCTCCTATCATGCAGCGTCCAAGATCTTCTTCTGCATATTCACCAAAGAATACTTTTCCAGTAAGTGCATCGCGAAGCGCAAATCCATACGGTGCTGCCTTTGCACCCTCGAACACATTAAAGATCTGGTAGCCCGGCAAATCTGGATTGATTCTTGCGACATGCATTGCATCACCGTGACCAAGCTTTGCAAGACGTCCATCTGGCAGATGATCATAGCTTGAATATAAAAGACTGCCATCATGGTCAATCACAGCTGCACCATAGATAATCTCCTGGCAGCCGTCACCATCCACATCTGCTACTGAAAGGCTGTGATCTCCCTGTCCTGCAAACTTTCCATAAACAGGATCTAAGCCCTCTTTTTCGTGTGCATTGTCATTAAATGGATTATTCATTGGCACATGACCAGAATCTGCCATGAATCGTTTTGTAAAATGACCATCCTTAAAATCATAAGCTGTCACAGTGCTTCTTGTGTAGTAGCCTCTGCAAATGATTACGGACGGATGCTCGCCATCTAAGTATGCAACTCCAGATAAGAAACGATCTACACGGTTGCACGGTTCAATTCTTCTCATTGCATAGTCGCCCCACATCAGGCCATCATCGCCTCTTGGCACTGGAAAATCAATTGTCTCAAGCTCTTTTCCATCACCGCCAAACATAGTAAGATATTCTGGACCATCATAGATAAAGCCCTCAAATGCTTCAAGATGATTCTTATCGCTTCTTGACGGTGCAAATTCATATATAAAGTAAGAAACAAGCTCTTTTGCATCCTCGCGGCTAAGCGGATAATGATACTTAACAGGAATACCAAAACACTCCTCAAGTGTCGCAGGCCAACGTCCAGATACAACCTCCGGGTGACTGCTCCAGCCCATAAACATCTCTACAAGATGCTCTTTATAATCTGCTGCGGTGCATACATAATTGTCCTGATTTGTCACACCATTTTTTACATCGCGCTCAGGAAGAGTAATATATTCCTCTGTCGCCGTGCCGTCTGCTGCAAAACGAGTCACTTTTGTACCTGGTGCAGTCTTTACGCACATTTCTGCCTTGCCGTCACCGTCAAAATCGTACACCATAAATTGCGTATAGTGCGCTCCTGAGCGGATATTGGGTCCCATATCAACACGCCATAAAAGTGTGCCGTCCAGTCGATAGCAGTCAATGTAGCAATTTCCGGTATAACCGCGATGAGAAACATCATGTGCATTTGACGGATCCCACTTTACGATGTACTCTAACTCGCCGTCTCCGTCTACATCACCTATGCTCATATCATTTGCGCTGTATGTGTAAGGCTGACCCTCTGGATACATCTCGCCCTTCGGGGAACGGCCATCAGCCGGCTTATTCATTGGAATATCAATATAATTGTTTTCCCATACGGAGACTGCCTCGCAGCGAGCCCCCTCTTTGCCGTCAATAATTGGTGCAACACTATATGTATCCTGCAAGGTTCCATCTGTATCAAGATAGTTAGTGCTGTCTGTAACGACTGTAATTTTCTTTTCACCTCGGTATACAGCATAATCAGCACCTGTAAGTCCTGTATCGCTGTAGCCGCGCACCTCGTCAATAAACATACGCCAGCCAACATACACACCTTTGTCTGTCTTAACAGCAATAAGACCTCTGTTTAATTTTTCAAGCTGCTCATGAAAAACTGCCTTAAGAGGTGTCTCAACGAGATTACTCATCTCATACTCAGTTTCATTCTTTACAGCTGCTACCTTTAAATAATGCGGCACATGCGTTGCCTTCTTTAAGACAAAGCTGCACTCTTTTGTATCGCCCACAAGCTGATACTTCATGGTCGAAATATCTTTATCGGCCCAGTAAACATGATACTTTTCGGCTTCCTCTGCCGGTTCCCAGGCAATTTCTACACAGTCATTACGGACCTCTTTTACTGTCGCATTCATAACGCTCTCCCTTTCTTTATCAAAGTGCGACGAACATATTTTTTGCCAGCTCTGCTTTCACCTTATCCAGCTTGTCATCACGCTCATATGAACGAATCAATCCTGCAAGAAGTCCGGCAAATGCCTTTGCACCTGCCTGCTGTAAATGTGCATTGTCCTTTTTTCCGTCTGGATAGCCTTCATATGCTCCCTGATCTAACCACATAAACAGCTTCTTAGAACCATCACTTCCAACAGTATTTAAATAATCTGCAGTTGCTTTTCCCAGATCAAGCACAGGAAGATCATACTTATCCCCCATCTCAAGCATCTTATCACGATACTCTGGAAAGCTTACACTAAACTTGCCATCCGGCGTATCATCACAATCTCTCATTGCGATTGCTGTCACAAGAACTGGCTGTGCGCCACACTCCTTTGCTGCATTTATATAGCGAAGCAGATATTCCTCATACTGCTTGGGCGTAACATAACGCTCCTCTTTTTCCTTGTTTGCATCGTTATGCGCAAACTGCATGAACAGATAGTCACCTGACTTGATCGCCTTTTTTAAATCATCAAGGCGGCCCTCATCAAAGTAGCTTCTGCTGCTTCTTCCTGCCATTGCACGGTTATCAATAAACAAGCCATCTGTCTCATAAATAATTGACTGGTCAAAATCAGAAGCACTCTTTTTGCCATAGCCCATCCAGTCACAGCCATCCTGATTCATCTTTTGTTCTGTCTCTTTAAAATAAGTGTGCAGCATCTGACCCCAGCCGGTAATCGGCTTTACAGGTGTCTTATAGCTTTGTACGGTAGAATCTCCTGCTAAGTAAATTGTAAATTTTTTCATTTTTGCGCTCCATTTTTCAAAAATTTCTAAACTCCAGTTCACAGATAGGTTACGAAAAGCCCTTCGGTGCAATGGTTTCGTCGCCGGACCAAACTCAGCAGGTTCCTTTTATGTTTCTTTTTATTATACACTAATTTGAAAGACCTGCTTCAAGTGTCCGGCTCGTGAAATCCATTCGCCTTCGGGCTTTGCCTTAAACATTGGCTTACCCATGAACCATAAACATTACAGTTCCTTTACAATCACATCCTTCAGGCTTCTCTTCGGAACATAATGAACCTGATTTTCGTCACGATAATATTTGATATCGTCGTCTTTTACCTCAACCATCTTTACTTCTTCAACTGGAACGCCTAGTGCGATTACCATTGAAATTGCATACTTCTCTGGATCTAATCCAAATATTTCCATAAGCTCGGTGCGCTTGATATTCATTAACATGCAGCCGCCGTAGCCCATATCTCTTGCGCCAAGGAAAATGGTCTGTGCCACGATTCCTTCGTCAACGGTCTGATTCTTCTGAAGACTCAAATCACGCAAAATCAAAATATAGCCTGTCGGACGCTCTCCCTCTACCGGGCCGTCCCAGTCACTTAAATAGCCTGCCCATGCCAGATTTTTGTAAATCTCTGCATTCATCTTCTCATCTGCGCAAAGTGCAAAGCGGATATACTGACGATTTCCACCGCATGGTGTGATGCGGCCTAACTCAGCCAGCTCCTCAAGTTCCTGCATAGTCATTTTTTTACTCTGGTCAAAGCGACGGTATGAACGTGCGCCAGCTACTAAATCGTGAAATTTCTGTGTCATAATTATTTTTCTCCTTTACGCTTTATGGAATCCACTTTCATCAAGCCCTGCCAAAAGCTTTTCTAACTCTTCCATTGTCTTTGGCAAATCCTCGCGAATATAGCGAAGTGCCGTGATTATATTTAAGCACCACTGTGAAGTGAAGTTTGTAGTAATCCATGGAATCTCATGAAGTACTTCTTTATTTCCTGCATCAAAGATGTCATGCGCCAAGAATCCCTCTGTATTATTATGAGTGCAAAGTGCATGAAGAAGAATCTTCCATGTAGTCTGTGCCAGCCACTTATCATGCAGACGAGCTGCTCCATATGCTGCAAGTCCAGATGCCATAAATGGAAGACTAAACTCTCTGTTTCCGATAAGACCATTTGATTCTTCTAACTGCTTTTCCTTTGGCAGATAGTAGAAGCGGCCATGCTCTGCTAACATATCCTTCCATTCTTCATCGCCAAGCAAATCGGCAATCTCAATCCATACCTGAATAGCACCCATGCACACCTGCAGATGACTTCCTCCGTTTGTGCGCTCTCCGATGTAACGAAGATGGCTGTCCTTCGGATCATACTCAAAATCAGGTCCTGAGGTCAGACGAAGCGGCAGCGCCTTTAAATCATCAATACCAATCTGAATCTTATTTCTGTATGTGTCATCGTTAAATCGCTCCCACTGTGTCATCCAGTCAGAGCAAAAGCTTGACCAATCTGGTCCTGAACGCGCATGTGCCGGTGCATTCATCTTATCTTTGTCAAAGAAGAAACGAAGCGGATCTGTTGTAACAATTGCCTCATCAGCATCCTTTACATCATCAAAGACATCACCAAGACGCATATCACCTGTCAGGTAGTAATAGAAACGATGATGACCTGCCATTGCAATACGAGCTTCTTTGCATGAGCAGCCCCAGTGGCGCACATTATGACGAGAGCCAAGACCTTTAAGCGGACCAAAATGATAGATATCAACCTCAGAACAATGACGGCTCATTGCCTCTGCCATCGTAAAAATATCTTCTCTTCCGCTTCTCATAAAGGCTAACCACAGCCACAGCGTTGGAACTAGCTCTGTGTTCTGCCATGCGTAGCCGCCCATATCGTAGCGCCAGCTATGGCGGAATGGATCATAAGTATGCATGATATCTCCATAATTAAACATGCCATACCAGCTGCGCACCTCTACCTCATTTTTATAAAAATCAAACGCCTTATCAAGCTGTTCCTCTAAGAAGCGCTCTACCTGTGTTTTTTTGGATGGAAGACTCCACTCACCAAATGCCTGCAGCTTTTCATATACAGATGGATCTGCTACATATACAGGCGGCTTTTGAACGCTGTCTGAAAAACGCTTTAATGCATCGCCATCAGATGCTGCGTTATTAGAAAGCTCAATAGAGAAATTGTTAGTATTTCCAATACCATAAGCAGATGCACCAACTACATCGAAGCCCTCATAATAAGTCTGGGAATAGCCCTGATCGGCATAATGGCGAAAATCCATTGCCTCAACCTGTGGACACCACAGCCAGAAAATCACCTCGGCATTGTCCTGATCAAGATCACCAGCCTCAACTGCTGACGGATATTTCTGCCAGAAATCTTTTGAGGAAAGGGAGAAGCTTCCGCTCTCATCGGCAATATTTACGCTGCCCGGTGCTCTCATGCCATGAAGTCCCTCTATATAGCAGCAGTCTGGATTTACGATCTTCTTTTTAATAGAAAAATGTGTTGCGCTATCCTGACAAAGCACGTAGCGGCTCCAGATCGGCATATGCTTAGATGCTTCTATTGCAGTTGCGGCAGCCTGATCATTATCTGCATCAAGATAAAGCATCTGTCCCTTTGTCTGCGCATCATAAATCTCTGGTGCTACTCTTGGACGCCAGCTAAGAAGCTCAGTCATCTCCTCATGAAAACTTCCATGATCAGTACCAAAACGAATGTGACGGTTATACATTTCACCCTTCATTGGACGATGGAAACGCACACCAAGACCTTTAAGAAAATCCTTCTTCTCATCACCATCAAACAAAAACGTATGCTCAAAATCAATCTTTGGGCTATTAAAATAGATAGTCTCGCGGATAACAAATGGCAGCACACGGCGATCATTTGCATGACTTACATGAGTTCCTCTTAAACAAAAAGTCACACGAACTGGTCCCTGCTCCTCAATAGAAACAGACTCAATCTCTCCTGTGTACGGCACTGTTTTTTGAATCAATACACCGTCTTTCACACTTCTTTCTTCTAGCTGCAGCACCAGATCCGCATCCGTCACCTGAACACGTCCATCTACTGTTACATCACGAAGAATCACATTTTTATTCTTTGGCACAGCTGCGTGAACACATCCTGCGTCAACTATATATGCATCTTCCTCTTCTTTTACAAAAAGTGATGGCTCCATATCCTTTTTGCTGCTTACGTCTTCATTTACAGGAATAACCTCAAATGTTTCACCATTTTTGCTGTCTGCGGTATGAGCTGTCCACTTTACTGAACCATCCGGCCAGTATGCTGTTATTCTTGACTGAGACGGCACTATTTTATTTTTTGTACTGTCTTTTGCGTACACATTAAAGGAAGCATCCTTAGATACAGCGCCTTTCTCCCACATGCAGCCCCATGTTGTATAGCCATACGCTTTTCTGTTTTCCATCAGATGAAGTGTCATTGACTGAACTGTCTGATCCTTCATTTCCATGTTTTTCATGTCCTCCACGTTATTTTGACCCATTTTTCTTTCTTTTTCACACACACCTCACATATGCTCTTTTTTGACAATTTGCATTTTGTAAGGCGTTTATTCACCAAAAAACAAAATAAGGGACACCCGGCCAAAACCAGGTGTCCCCAATACCGCTTTGGTATCACACCATTGACGGTTTTCTTATTTTATTTTTAATTACTCAGCCTGGCTGGAAGCTTCCTCAGTAGCTGCTTCCTCAGTAGCTGCTTCCTCAGTAGCTGCCTCCTCAGTAGCTGCCTCTGTATTCTCATCAGCCTCAGCGGTTTCCTGATCTGCTGCATATGCCTCGTTAACCTCAGCAATCAGATCATTTCCACCCTTATTTGCCCAATCATCCCAAGCATCCTGCAGACCCTGCTCGTCGATAACGCCACAGATATACTGTGTTCTTGCCTCAGACAGGATGTTGTCAAGGTCAGCGCCATACTTGGAGTAAGTCTCGGAACCAGACAGGTAAGCAAGTGCCGGATTGGTAACTGCTACCGGACGTGTTCTCTGCTCGTAGCACTCGGTCAGAGCATCATCTCTCTCAGTTGGCTTCAGAGGCTTCTTATCTTCCGGATATCCTGGGATGTAAGCAACCATCTGGTTCAAACCAAGGTTTGGTCTATCACTTGTCTCTCCTTCGATAGTCTCAATCTGTCCATCCTCAGTCCAGTTATAGGTAACGCCCTCAAGACCGTAATCAGCTAAGATAAGCATATCATAATCATTTAACTTATCAAGGAATGTCAGAGCATTGATAACATCTTCCTCAGTCTTAGCACCATCGGTGGTGATCAGATAGTATCCGTTGTAACCGGAAGTAGCAAGAGTCTTGCCATTGATCGGTCCTAACAGGTTCATAGATGCGAACTCATCTGGATTAGTAACAGACGGAACTTCGTTGTTTACGAAGTAGTCCCAAATACGGCGAGCGCCATCCATAACGTCGATGTAAACACCGTTCTGACCCTTCTTGCAGCCGTTTGACCACTCAGAAGTATCAATAGTTACCCAATCCGGGCTCATTAAACCATCATCATAAACCTTCTTTAACCAGTCGATTGCTTCCTTGTACTCAGCAGTCTGATGTACCGGAACAAGCTGACCGTCCTGTTCTACCCAACCGTTTCCACAGCCAAACCAAGTCTGAACGATATCAAACGGTCCTGTGTACTTAGTCATTTCCATACCGTATGTATCATCTACATTATTTCCATCCGGATCGTTATAGGTGAAAGCATACAGCATATCATAAACATCCTGAATAGTCTCTGGAGTACCAAGACCTAACTTATCAGCCCAGTCCTGACGATAGGAGAAGCCGTAACGTCCAAGCTCACGTACACGTGGAATACCGATAACCTCTCCGCCTACAGTCAGACCCTTTAAGGTTTCCTTGTTAACCTGAGACAGATTCGGGAACTTCTCGCTGTCATCAAGATACTCGGACAGATCCCAGAATGCACCTTCCTCAGCTGCAGATACGATCGTACCGTTCATGGATCCACCACAGGTGATGATCATTGGCATGTTATCGAAGTCCATAAGAGTGGTTCCAATAACCTGATCATATGCACCATTATCTCCCCACTTGATATCAAAGTTAAATCCAGTGTAATCCTCAACCATCTGGATAACCTGATCAGAACCCTCGTTCTTTAAGCTCTTACCAGCGTTGTACTCTGGTACAAGTAAAGTAACGGTTGGCTTCTCATCTGCAAATGCCATAGACGGAAGCATTGTTGCTGCCATTGCTGCTGCCATACCAGCTGCTACAAATTTCTTATTCATTTTTTAAACCCTCCTGGAATAAATATTCTGACAGTGTCCGAAGCTGCACTTTTTACAGGCAGCTTTCGGTCGCCATCTATGAAAGATGATCTGCGAAATTTTCGCGCTCATTATCACTTCTTTTTATTAGCCCTTAACTGCACCTACCATAACACCCTGTGTAAAGAACTTCTGGATGAATGGGTAAACACAAAGAATCGGGACAGTTGCAACTACAGTAGATGCCATACGAACTGCCTTAGACGGCGGTGCTCCATTGGAACCCCAGTCCATCAGCTCATCTGTCTCTGCCTGCTGTGCCTGCTGCATAACCTCACGCAGTACCTGCTGTACAACCTTCATGTTAACATTATCAATATACAGCAGTGAGTTGAAGTACGCATTCCAGTGTCCTACTGCGTAGAACAGACCTACGGAAGCCAAAACCGGCTTGGAAAGAGGAAGAACAACCTTAAGGAAAATGGTAAGGTCAGATGCACCATCGATGTGTGATGCCTCCTCAAGCTCCTTTGGAAGACCCTGGAAATAGTTCTTGATAATAATCATGTTGAATGCACTGATTGCACCTGGCAGCCACAGTGCCCAATATGTATTACGAAGATGAAGAATATTTACAACTAAGATGTAGCTTGGTACCATACCACCGCCAAACAGCATCGTAACGATAACCATGTTTGTGATACCGTTTCTCCAACGGAAGTCGGAACGTGCCAGAGGATATGCAAGTGTGGTACTCATAAACATATTGATAAAAGTACCAACTGCTGTTACAAGCAGAGAGTTTGCAAGACCTCTAAAAATAGAACCATCTTTTACAATGTAAGAATATGCATTGGTAGAAAATACTGTCGGGAACAGGAAGAAGGACTTTTCAGTCAGCTCCTGCTCTGTCGCGAAGGAACCAGCCAGTACATATAAAAACGGGATAACGGTTGCTATGGCAAAAAGTGCTACAAACACATACAGAAGAACCTGTACAAATGCATCACCAGGCGACCGCTTAATTCTGTTTGCTCTTGAAATATTGTTAGCCATCGCTTTTGCCTCCTTAATAGAATCCGCTCTCACCACAGAGCTTTGCAATCTTATTTGCACTTAAAACAAGAATCAAACTGACAATAGACTTAAAGAGTCCTGCTGCAGCTGATACAGAATACTGGCCACTTACAATACCTCTCTCATAAATGTAGGTATCAAATACCTGTGCCCTAGAAGCATTCAAATCGTTCTTCATCAGGTAAATCTGCTCGAAACCTGTGTTTAAGATACTTCCGCACTTCATAATCAGCATGATAACAACTGTACCACGGATTGCCGGAAGTGTGATATGCCACATCAGTCTCCATCTGCCTGCACCATCTACACGTGCTGCCTCATACAGCTGCATGTCAACACCGGAAAGTGCTGCTAAGAAAATGATAGTACCGTAACCAGTCTCCTTCCAGATACTCTGTCCTACAATCAATTGATTGAAGTACTTCGGATCGGTCAGAATCTTCGGTGCCCCATCACCCATAAACATCTCCATTAACTGGTAAACAGCACCGTCATTAGAGTTAAACAGCTGCTGTGTTAAAGATGCAACGATAACTAAGGATACAAAGTGAGGAATGTAAACCAGTGTCTGTGAAATACGCTTAAATGGCATACATCTTAACTCATTAAGCATCAATGAAAGAATAATCGGTGCCGGGAAAAACAATGCCAGACTCAATAATGAGATGGACAATGTATTTCTAAACAGCGACCAGAAGCTAACTGTTTTACTTGTAAAAAACTCTTTAAAATTATCCAGTCCTACAAATTCACTGTAGATGAAACTGGAAAAGATGCCTGAATGACCACGAATACGCAGCTTGTAATTCTGGAATGCCATTACCAGGCCGCCCATAGGCAGATAACAGAAAATGATCATCCAGATAACGCCTGGAAGAACCATCAGATACAGCCACTTATGACGCTTCATGTCAGTGATCAGCGGAGTCTTCTTATGCTGATAGGCTGATGTGTTATTTTTCTTACCCATGATTTTTCTCCTTCCTTTTTTCTACTCCGATCCTTTTAGAGTGCATTCTATGCATTTACGACCAAGTTTTTTTATAAACTTTGGTTTTCAAAGATGATATCTGCTGCACACGGATGGTGTATTTTTCATTGTCGATATTATATAATACTTTGCTTATTTTTTCAATACTTTTTTTACTTTTTGTTCTAAAAAAATTAATTTTTTCTATTTTTTGTTAAAAATTTATCATTTGTCATTAGGTAGAACGGACAAATTTTGGATGTCTATTCAATTTATTTTTAGTTCATAGCAAAAACGACCTTTTATGTAAATAGACACTTTCTCAACTATATTTTTTTAATTTTCAAAGCTATAAACTTTAAGTTTTGAGTACTCTCCTATCATCGGTGCAAGCTGTCTAAATCCGATTTTTCCACCTTCCAAGCATGGACCATATGTTGTTCCATCATCGTTGAAATTGAATACTTCTAAGTCATTGACAAAGAAGCGTACCTGATTCTCATATTTTAAAAGACCAAGCTTGTACGGTGCGGATACATCTGCAACGTCCGGAATAGGATCAGCACCCTGCGCAACAAGATAAAATCCATAGCTCTTTCTTAAGTTGCATGTGTGGAAGCTTCTCTCATCTGGCTCTTTTCTTCTGAAATAAGATACATGGAAGGCATTTATATCTCCGTGATGATAAAGCGGATACTCTCCTGTTCTTGGCTGAAGTGATTCATCAAAGAGATCTTCTCCATTTCTTCCCTTTGCAGCAAAGAAAAGGATTGCAAGTCCTGGCTCCTTTAATGGCTGAAACTCCCATTCAATGTAAACATTGGATGGAAAATTCTTCGGACACCATAAAACGTAGTTTGCCTTCTGACCCTGCGCAGCACTTAAGCCGTTTTCCATGCGAAGCTTGCCCTCAGGAAATGAAATGTTAGCTGTACCCTCAAGCACAAAGCCGTCGATATCGGACTTGGATGCAAGTGGGTTGTTGTAAATTAGTTTTGGAGTTTCTGTGATTCCATACTTTGTAAATTCCATGGTAGATATTCCTTTCTTTTTTATTGTATTGTAACCCAGGAGGTTATCGAAGGGGACCTCGGCGAAGTGTTTGTCGGCCACCCATTTACGTAACTAGTTATCAATTTCGGCGGTTGCGCTCTTCTCGGAAGCAATACTAGTTACTGCTTCTTTCAAATGAACACTCCGTTGTTCAGCGTGTTGTTTCCAAACGGCCATCTCCTCTTCCTCTGCCAAAAGAAGATTGATTACCGATGCGCTAAAGATATCCTGCGGCAGTTGTCCCTTAAACTCTGGATTAGCAGTCGTGTCTGCCTCTTTTTGATACCAACCGTCTGGCTCCATTGCCCAGAAGCAGCTCTTTCCAGGTGCGCTAAATGTATCGAGTGCAGTGAAACGAATACGATCTGTATATACCTCATGCAAAAAGGTTATACGCTTTGGTTCGTAGGATGACGAAAGCTTACCTTTTTGAACTTGTTTCCATGTATCATTTACCCATGCCTCAATGCAGTAGCTTCGAAGCTCGCCCTCATGTTCACGATGATTTTGACGCGGCATGTAGAGGATACCAGAAATGTTATGCTTTTGCGTTGTCTGAATAATGAAGGAATACGGATAGCCACCCGTAAGCCGCACAAAGGTCTGCGGATTTCCATCAAGACAGGCAGATAATGAATCATCATCTATCTTTGCATCTAGTTCTTTCATTACATCATTTATCTCAAACAGCGATGATAATTGTTTCCATGATACTTGTCCCTGCGGTTCAAAAGCATCGCTCTTCATATAAGAAAGAATGCTTTTCTTTAGGGCTGCGGCCTGTGGGGTATCCTGTTCAAGATTTATGGAAGTCATCATAAGACGGGCTGTTCCAACCTGACACTCAAAAAGAAGGCTCATCTTGTCGTTTCTATTCCATTCGTCAATTGGCTGAACAAGGTTTGTAATGCAATCGCAGCCAAGTTTTTCTACTCGAAGACCTCTTGCATTTTCAATTAAGCTCTGCCACTGCCATCCGCCGTCAGCAGTTGTTGGAAATGATGCAAATGCCGAATGTGCATTTTGAATTATCATGCCCATACCTCGCGCCCAAGTCGGTCCCATCTGTGAGTTCCAGAAGGACGGATTAAAGCGAACAGGCGGACAATCATATGAAGTATCCTCATATGGCAGTTCAAACAATACACGCTTTCCTTCATTAAGAAGTGTTTCGGCGTGGAAGCGGTCTGAAGTGATGAAAACTGCTTCGTGCGTATCAGTCTCTGCTTTTGACTCGTCTGGTGTAGAAACTTGGTTTGATTTACTGCTGTCAAATATCCAAAACGGCCAAGTATTCTCCACTATCTTTCCATTTGCCTCTATGCTTACGCGCAGTACGTAAGCACAGTCTGGCTGTATATCTTCCATATTCAAGTAAATGCAGCCGGCAGACTGATTTTTCTCTAGCGCATAATCTCTTTGCTTTAGTGTTCCGCAAAGAACAGGCGGCTGAAATACGGTCTGCGTAAGTGTCTTGCCATGTTCACCGTATGTATACTCGGTAACTGGCTGCTGCTCAAGCTGCCAATGAATGCGAACAGACTGTAACGGTGCGCGACCAAAATGGCTGACCTCGATTGGGATGCTGATCGTAGCATTTTTTGCACGGTCGATACAGTAGGACTTGATGCGCGCAAGAAGTACGGTTTCATCACAAAACTGACGCCACTCGTTTGGAGTAACATAGCCTTTTGAATCCCAGAATGGATCGAGAATACCGACAAGTGCCGTTCCCTGTCCCAAATAATCATGAAGATCAAGAAGTTCAAAACCGTATATATAAGGTGTTCGCAGATTTGCTTCAAGATCTTCCTTTAACATACGCACCTGCTGCCGTCCTGAATTATAGACAAATTCCTTATTTTGCCCCAACACATCATGCGCACGCGCACTCTCACGAAAGATCTCGAAATTCCCCGGCTGCAAATAGCCTGTAAATTTATCAATCACATCAAAATCCGGATACGCACACCACTGGCCAAGCTCATGGCATATTACAGGGTAAGAGATATCTTTTAATGATTCACGTTAATCACCACCATTCCAACCACGCGGTCCACGAATGGTTCCGCCTGGCTGTATGCCAAAGCCTGATCTATGAAAATAGACATAATCTGTTCCCGTGATTTTATCCGGCTCCATAGGATATGGCCATCCGGACTGAATGGTATAAAGATGTCTGCTGTCATATGCGCGGCACTTTGATACCCAATCAGTAAGTGGCATAAGCCAGTCTCCACCCGGCTCATTGCTCGGAGACAGCATTAAAAAGGACGGATGATTGCCAAATGCATCAAGTATACGCTTTGTCTCTTCCCACAGTACGTTGTTCATTTGCGCATCTGGCGCAAACACATTCCACATATCGCACTCTATCTGCAAATAGACACCAGCGCGGTTAGCTGCTTCAAATGCAGCCTCTGGCGGACAATATGAATGGCACCTGATAAAGTTCATGCCCCACGTCTTCACAGTCTCCATGATTTTATCCCAGTATGCGCTGCCACAATCCGGAATGCCGCTTAAAGGATAATCGCCTCCAAAATGTGTTCCTCGAAGATATGTGTTTCGCCCATTGATAACAAAATGACCGTCCTTTACCTCTGCCCTGCGAAAACCAAAGGTAACTTCTTTGGTCTGTAGTACTACTTTTGAAAACTGCGATACCATTTCTTTGCTCTGTAATGGTAATTGTGTGATGGATGATTGCATTTCTCCTTGCAGTGCATTGCTTATAGAAGACAATGTTACTATAAGGTTATGTAAGCCTTGATCAAACTCATCCCACAGTGGTGTATCAGATGGATAGTTCAGCGTAAGCTCACAAATCTGGCTCCCCTGAGTGAGCACGCAGACTGCATCTGCACTAATATCGGTATGCACAGTATCTTGTACGTGAACTATACAGTTTTGAATATGGCTTGTCTCATTTTTCAGGTGCACCTGTATAGCAGCCTGCGGCAGCTGCGCATTCACCTTGACACGCTCAATCCAAACACGATTGAATAGCTCTAAGGTAATCGCTCCTGCTACACCGTTCCATGTTGCGCCTAGCGCATCTGACACGCCATGACCATCTGGCCGATACGACAGCTGCCAGCCATTGTCAATGCAAAGCGTAACTGTATGCTCTCCTGCTGACAATGCCCCTGTCTCATATACATGCGGCGCACAAAGACTTACTATGCTGCCTTTGCATTCTCCATCAATCCAGAGCGTTGTCTTCCATTTTGTGTTATCAAGCGTCAGCCGTCCAACAAACCCATCTGATTTTTCAGGCACAAAAATTGTCTTCTGATACCACGCCTTTCCTGTATAGTGGCGCGGCGGCTGACTCAAAAATGGCACCTTTGTTCCATTCTCCTGCGCATACACATATTCGCCGCGCTGATACCACAGCGCATCATACAAACTTTGAACCCACGGTGTATCTTCACTGATCGCATCGCCATAGCCCTGCGCCTGCAGACATCCAGGCAGCGTGATCGTCTGTGTCAGTCTTCGTTTTTCCCAGTGCTCGGCAAAGCCCCTGTCCTCTTTATCAATCTCAAAGCGCCAGATTCCTGCCAGATCACATGTCTGTCTTTCTTCCATCTGTTTCCTCCGCAAATATACCTAAATGATAAAGCTATGATACCACACAAAAAGGTACGATACAATGCAGGTTAGATGCTTCTTATATGCAAAAAAGACCACATTGTTTGCGGTCTCTTTAAACTGTGGCAGAGCTGCGTCAAAAAAAAACGCCATAGCCGCTTTTGCAGCTTCTGGCGCCTTTTGCATAACTTAATTTTAAGCCACAGGGACAGTAATTAAGCCAACGTACCCAATTAAAAGGCCGCCGGACCTGTCCCCATGGTCACTTTCTCATGACAACTCCTGCATCTATGCGGTACACCTGATCACATAAGATACGGATATCTTCTATATTGTGACTGGAAAGGATGATCGTCGTACCCGCCGCTTTTCTCGCTAAAATCAGCCGCCGCATCTCCTCCACGCCTTTCTCATCCATGCCATTCATCGGCTCGTCTAATATCAGAAACTTCGGAGACTCCATTACTGCCTGTGCGATCGCCAGGCGCTGTCGCATTCCCATGGAAAACTTTGATACATGCTTTCTTCCGACATTTCCTAAGCCGACCATCTCTAGCACTTCCTTTATTTGAGTCTTTGACAGATTGCCGCGCATCGCTGCGATGTCTGCCAGATTTTGATATGCACTCATATATGGAATAAACTCAATCGTCTCAATGATCGCACCTGCACTCTCTGGGAAATCCACATCCTTTCCGATTCGCTTATCTCCCACTATGACCGTTCCCGTTGTCGGCTGCAAAATACCCAGAATCATTTTCATTAAAACGGTTTTACCAGAACCATTTCGCCCGATAATGCCGTGAATCATTCCTTCCTCAAACCCCATTGTAAGCGGCTGCAACACAGTCTGCTTTCCAAACGTTTTACTGATATTTGTTAATTGAATATAATCACTCATACACGTCACGTTCCTTCCTATATAATTATAATGTTAGACCGAAAAACATTGACTATTGATCTTGCATCCTTTCTCTCAAAAATAGTTCTTGTACACCCTTATTGGCTTATGGGCCATACTCATTATCGATTATACTCATTATCGCCCATACTCATAGCGCCTTAATTTCCAGATGCTAATGCTCAGTGAAACCACAAACAAACCGCCAAGAAATAGGCACGCATACGAAAATGATGGATTGAACCGATCATTTACGCTGGTACTGAGTGCTGAAATTCGACTCAATGTAAGAGGTGAAAAATAGCGAAGTCCTACAATCGCATCCAATACCGCCGTTACCAGATAATCACATGCCAGAGCCACTGCGCCAACCAATATACCGGGGCCATTTTTCCACAGCATATGAATCGCCATTGTCAACATGCCAAGAGTCATCGAAACAAGCAGACATAAAAAGAGTTGTCGTACTACCACAACATACTGTGAATTATGCTTTATTAGCGAAAACGTAAAAGAAAAATAATTCTTTATTCCACATCTCCATGGTGCATTCAGCATTTTGACAAAAGCATTTGTCCACGAGATACTAAATGAAATATGAGGAACAATTGCTGCTGCAAGCACTAGTCCCACATAAAAAAAATAGAAAATTGTTACCAAGAACAGATATAAAATCTGACCAAGTAACCAACTTTTTCGAGATGTGCGAATAAGATATGGGTAAATCCCCTTCTCACTATATGGAATATCACAGATCACAAGCAGATAGCCAACCCAGACTGTCATTGCCGTATAATGCGTATTCATTATAGCCAGAAATAACTCCTGCACACTGACCGTTTCTTCTGCCGATGCCAGATACCCACGAATGCCACCGAGATAATAAAGCAAAAAGCAGCCCATGCACAATAAAACAGCCAGATTTTTTCCCTGACGCATTCCCATATGAAAATTCAGACGTGCGTAGCCAAAGATTTGTTTTGCCGTTTTCTTTGTTCTTCTATCAGCCATGTAATGACCTCCATTTCATTTCCTCTATAAAAATACAGGTAAATAAAAACATTACTGCCAAATTTTTAAAAGCCAGCCAGAAAAGATCCACCTGCGTACCGGTATACCAAAACTGTATTGGCTGATAGCTATATGGACTAACGATCGAAAGCCAATCAATCATGTCTCCCAGATAAAGAAATATTCTATTGATAAAAAAAGGAACAGCTGCAACCACATATCGATTTTCACTAAAAGCAGCAACACATAACCCTAACATTGAGGACCACGCAGCAACTTGAAGCGAATTCAAAACTACATACAAAAAGAATACACCCCAATACGTTCCATCCTGGATCCACTTCTGCCACATTTCACCGACCAGAAAATACGAATTATTGGCAGTCTTTAAAATCTCAGGATGCATCATGCTTCCAACTGCAATAAATAGGAACACGCTCATCATATATAGAAAAATGCTGCCAACAAATACCGCGATTGCTTTTGTCACACAATAGCGAAGCCGACTTGTCCGCATCATTTTTACCCAATCACATTTTCCCTTTTTTTCATCAAAATATACCGATGCAACACTCATCGGAAATACCAGATTTTTCACCAAAGTTGTAATGCCATATTCTTCTGACACACACAACAAATCTAACCAGCCCTGATCCGATATTGCCTCTTTTATTTTTAACGTCTCTGCAATTCCCATCAACAAAACTGCCGCGTAGATCACGACACAAAACCATGCTAGCGGAGACGTCACAATCCGCCTTGCTTCCCGTCTGATCATATGCATCCCTCCGTTCCTATTCGCTCTGATCTGTTTGATTAACATTTGCCGTCATTGCAGTCGCATAGCAATACGGGTATTCTCCATCGACAAAACCTTCAATCACATACTGATTTCCACCGTCTGTATCGGACATTGGAATTTGCACATAATAGCCAATATCACACACACTCTCGTCATTCTCGGATCCTTTATCAATCATCAGGTATTCCATGTCACAGGAAGCCTCTTCTACTAATACGCCCGCTTCATCCTCCGCATTCTGATCCCAAAAATAATTGTCAAGACATGCCCGTATGGCTTTCTCTTTAGAAATCAGCTTTCGTCCTTTCTTTTCTTCCCGTGCAATTACTTCTGATACATTATTAAAGGATACAAAATAACCATCTTTCTCAATTGTAATATCAATTGACTGTCCCCAACATTGTCCCAAATCACCCAGTGAATAGCCATTTGGACACAGATGAATTCCATTTTCTTCTATATAATAAATATCATGTTCTTCATCATTATTTTCACCCTGCCACTTTTTTTCATAAGAATCATCGACTGAAATTCCAAGATTCTCAAAAGTTTTTAACCAACGGGCTGTCCATTCTTCTCTGGTTTTTTCTTCTCGTCCATTTATCCGAACAATGGCACCGTTAAATGCTCCCTGATTCCAGTTCACTGTTATTTTTTGCTTTCCAGTATCATAGGTCGTCGTGACTGCTGCCGTCCCACGCTGCGCTAATACCGTTAAGCAATTCCCATCAAGTGTATCCGTGTCTAACCATGCTTTAATGATCTCCTCCCCTGTGAATACTCTTGATTTAATCGTCAGAATATCTACATCGGCAGCATTTTTTGCCATCACGTTTTCAATCACGCCTGTTCTACTGTTGCCTATCACCGCTGTACAAGAAAATAATACTATTATAAAAATAGTCAAAACAATTTTCACTTTTCCTCGTTTTCTCATTCGATCACCTCATCTCATACTGAATCAATTTCTCCTTCTGTGTCTGCCCTTTCTCATACGTACTGTTTGCATCACTAGCTGCTGCCGCTATTGCAATCGTCTGAGTTTTACTTGTGCCATCCTCAAACGCTACACAAACTGTAACCTGTATTTTATCGAAAAGAATCGAATTTAACTTCTCTGTCCATTTTCCTGCCTCAATTGATTCACTCTTAAAAAATAAGTTTTCTGTTTGCTCATCATCCGCCGTGAATCCACAAATATTAACAAAACACCCCGCATCCTGATTTTCATAATCAATGGTATAGGAAGTGCAATACAGAACACTTTCCTGCTGATCCTTGTTTTGGGAAATTCTTGGCAAATTCATTGTCTGCTCTGTATATAGAGTCATCTGTGTGCAAAACTTCTCAGGATTCTCCCCGATGATCTGAAACGCCCCCTTGTTAATCGTATATGTGATCTGCTTTATCTGTTCACCTTTGCACGAAACAGGAAAAGCGATGCAATAGCTGAGCATATCACTGTCTGATCTCATACCGAATACCCACGAATTTCCGTTCTCATTGTTTAACGCCACCGAATTTTCCGAACTGAGCTCCGATGCATAAACGCAAAGTGAAAATGCAGATGATGTTTTGTTTGTAACAAAATCCTGCTTTGTTTCTGTATACGGTACTTGTCCATTTCCAAAACGATTGAGCTGCACACCTGCAACCACACAGGCAGCCGCAGCAATTCCTGCTGTTATACAGACATGCAACCTTCTTTTTCGTTTCATTCTATTTTTATAATTATTTGTATTTTTTTGGATCACAACATCTCGCCCATCAATTTCAGGCTTCAATGCCTGCTTCATCAACTGTTCAAATCGCTCATCTGTCAATTCCTCTCGCCTCCAATTCCTGTTTTAAAATTGATTTTGCCTTTCGGATTCTTGTTTTCACCGTATTGACCGGCACTTTCATACATGTTGCAATTTCTTCCATTGTCAGCCCAGCACTGTAACTTAAGCAGATTGGAATTCGATATTTTTCTGGTAGCATCTGCACTGCATTTCTCACCTCTGCAATCTCCTGTTTGTTGATCATCATCTGTTCCGGTGTCGTGTCCCAATCCGCCGCAAATGAAGAAACCGTTTCCTGATGCTCTTCCAAGCTGCTGACTGGCGCGATTCGCATACGGTTTGCATATTTTTTCTTTTTGTTTTTCCACAGCAAAACAGCAACAGACAACGCATAGCTTTTGCTATTTTGCTCTGCTTTCAATGACGCCCGCTTTTCCAATAACAAAACCATCGCGTCCTGATATAGCTCATCTCCCTGCTCTTTGTTATTCGTAATGATACGGCAGAACCTCAGAATATCCGGCCCTGCGTTCATGACAAATGATTCAAATTCTGTGTCAGACATCCCTTATCCTTTCTGTATCGTGTATTTTTACAGTGCACTTGTACTTTGCAGCTGTAGCTTGCATTTGAAGTTTTCATTTGAAACTTGCATTTGAAGCTTACGTTTAAAACTTGCTTTTAAAGCTTGCCATCTCAGCTTTATGCTTTTTCTCTTTACTGGTATATTGTATCATCGCAAAAAAAAGTTTTCAAAAAACTCTTTTAAATAAAAAAAGAACCGCCAGGGGGACACTGATTAAGCCAGCGTACCCACTTAAAAAGCCATTCAGAACTGACCCCTCTGGCTTTCTGACCCTAACCTACTCAAAAAAGATTCATCCCTCGAGTCCATTTTCTTTGATCTCGAATTTCCTTATCCCAATATTGACGAAATTCCTCCTCGCGTTCCTTTGAATATCCAATAAGCATAATTTGTTTCCTGTGCTTAGCATAAAAAAACATGCCTCTGGTTTTTGCCTTTTTCTCATTTTCAGTACAACCATTTTTACAAATGAAAAAAATATCACGATCTATTACATTCTCTATTTTGGGACTAATCGCCTCGATCGTTCTTCTTTCAATTAACTCAATTTCTTCCCACCTAACCTCTCTATGAATATTGGGAAAATAATCAAATTTAATCCCATCTTCATCTAAACAGTACTGTCCCATCCGAACCATACTTGTATACATATTCATATAATTACAATATGACACACCCCAACATATGGGTAACATAAATATAGCATATATTATGGCTTGAATTATATTCGAATTCCCCACAATTAAAAGGGCAAAAGGAAGACACAACATAACAATATATACAACTATATTTATACCAAAATCAGCGTATGTATCGAAACGATACCATTTTCCCCATTCATTCACATATTCTGCTGTTTTTTTTCCATATTTATTCCATATACTTCTTTTCTTCATACAAATGTACCTTTCACGCCATTCAGACAGGAGATTACTCCTGTCTGAACAAATCGTCTTTTTATTATAGCTTATGCCATACATACTCGCTGAAACTTTGTATTTCGTCTTGTTGGCTTCTTCACTTTATTGATAACCTTTTTTCTTCCAGATACCGTTGTTATCACTCTGGTATTTGACCGTTTAGTGGTTCTCGCATTAGACGTTGCAGAATTTGTCTTCTTTGACGCATTTGCACCGGACTTTGCTGCCGCCGAAAGTCCTATTGCCGCAAGCTCTGCTGTTTGACCAACCGTATAGCCAACTGCTGCATTTGCAATTACTTGAGATGCTTTTGTTGTTAATTCTACATCCCCAGTCCACTTGTTGCATATATATCCTGATGCCATTGTCGCACCACCTTCTATTATGCCGCAAACAATGCGTGTTGGTATATCACCATCTGTATTAATTGCAGTATTAATTCCATTAATTACTGATGCTACCGCTAAATATCCTTTTTTTATTGATCTTACGGGTTCCAACGGTGCTAATGCTCCTAAAACCGCACCTATCAGGCATGATTTTGCTAGCTCAACACCATCAATTTCACCTCCACTCGAAAGTACATAGGAAAATCCACTAACCGCAGCTCCAACAATACATGGAATTGGAAATTCTCCTGCATAGTCTTCTCTTACTACTGGATTATTATCACAGTATGCGTACAGATTTTTGCTTCCTAGCTCCTGTGGTTTTACAAAGATTGTGCCCAGATCATCCGCATTCACAAATCTTCCGACTTCCGGATCGTAATAGCGGCTTCCCAGACAATACAGTCCTGTCTCTGGATCGTAGACATTTCTTTTGAACTTGTCTTGTTCTGAACTTGTTTTGTTTGATGGCGTTAGTATAGCGTACCGACTAGGACAAACCATGGACAAAAAACAGGAGATTCAGAAAGTTTTTTAGTTTTTTCTGAATTCCCATAATGATCTATATTTTAGTTTTTGAATCAAACGTTTAAAATCAAGTACTGTAAAATTTCATTTTTAAAAAAATGTCAACCCTTTAGTCCATTTTCGTTGATCTCGAATTTCTTTACTCCAATATTTACGAAACTCTGCTTCTCGCTCTTTTGAATATCCAATATATACAATCTTTTTTCTATGGTTTGCATAAAAAAGTCCACTTCTAGGCTTTGGTTTCTTTTCTTTTTCAGTACAACCCTTTTTACAAATAAAAAAAATTTCTCGTACACCATATATGGCTTCTTCACGGGAACCAGTTGAAAATGTTCTTCTCTCAATTATATCAATATCTTCCCAACGAATTTCTCTATAAATGTGAGGGTAATATTCCATCTGAATTCCATTTTCATTTAAATAGTAAACTCCATCCCCAAGCATCCCTCCATATGTTCTCTCATAAAAGACAGTCTCTATATAAAATACAAATGGAAGTGTTAACAGTATTACAGTTATTGCATATTGAAAGGGTTCTTCGTATATAACAAAAAAATATTCAATCAAATACGGAATTGGAATACCTATAATAAAAATAATACTTCCTATAAATGATAGTGCCGTAAAAAAGCCATGCCATTTTCCCCATTCATCCCAATATTCTATTTCTTTTCTTGCATGCCAATTCCAATTCCAAATACATTTCTTTCTCATATTCCTCCTCTCATAGTATTCAGGCAGAAGTATCTCTTCTGCCTGAATAAACTCGTTTACTTTAACTTATGCCATGCATATTTTACGAAATTTCGCGTTTCTCGGTGACGACTTTTTCACCTTATTAGCAACTTTTTTTCTTCCAGATGCTGAAGTTATACTCTTAACATAAGGAGTTGAATTCAGTTTTATTTTTGGTTTTGTCACACTTGTAGTCTTAGCTTTTGCTGCTGATGGCTTTGAAGTGATTGCTGCTGAAACTCCTACTACCGCAAGCTCTGCCGTCTGACCAAGTGTATATCCTACTGCCGCATTTCCAATTATCTGTGCTGCTTTCGTCGCTAAAATTACCTTCTCTGGAGAAGTCCACCTATTAGCTGTAACACCCACAACATATGTAGCACCTGCTTCTAAAGCTCCACACATAATCCGAGTCATAAAATTTCCCTCTGTATTAATAGCCGTGTTAATTCCATTGATGATTGCGGCACCAGCTACAAATCCCTTTATTACTTTATCCATGGGATCCAATGGAGCTAATGCTCCTGAAACCGCACCCACTAAGCAAGACTTTGCTAGCTCAACACCATCAATTTCACCTCCACTAGTAAGCACATAAGAAAATCCACTAACTGCAGCTCCAACAACAGCGCCGACAATACATGGAATTGGAAACTCTCCTGCATAGTCTTCTCTTGCTACTGGATTATTATCGCAGTATGCGTACAGATTTTTGCTTCCTAATTCCTGTGGCTTCGCAAAGATCACACCAGGATCATCCGCACCCCATCTCTCAAATTTCAAAAAAGATTCATCTCTCGAGTCTATTTTCTTTGATCTCGAATTTCATTATCCCAATATTGACGTAGTTCTTCTTCACGTTCTTTTGAATACCCTATAAGCATAATTCGTTTCCGATGCATTGTATAAAAAATTATTCCTCGTTTTTTTTTCTTTTTTTCTTTTTCAGTACAACCTTTTTTGCAAATAAAAAATATATCGCACTCACTAGCTTTCTCTCCTTCTCTCGAATCAGTAGACATTGTTCTTCTTTCAATTATATCTATATCTTTCCAACATATTTCTCTATGAATATGGAAATAATATTCAATCTGAATTCCTTTTTCATTTAAATAATATCTCCCATCTGAAACCATGCACGCATATATTTGTACCAAAACAGCACATATCCACATTCCCCAAAAAGGTATAATAATTACTATATTTATTATTTGCTCTTGTATTACACTTGGCCCTTGCAGCACGATTTCAAAAATGTAATAAAATATTACAACCAATGGCAGCACTCCAAAAAATATGCCAGCAACACTTGCAATTCCAATTCCAAATATAGTTTCAAACTTTGCTTTTTTCCCCTTTTCTTCCAAATATTCGATTTTCTTCCCATGATCCCAATTCCAAATACATCTTTTTTCCAAACTTAATTCTCCCTTCATGCTGTTCAGGCAGGAGTAATCTCCTGCCTGAACATTGTCTTTTTATTTTAGCTTATGCCATACATACTCGCCGAAACTTTGTATTTCGTCTTGTTGGCTTCTTCACTTTATTGATAACCTTTTTTCTTCCAGATACCGTTGTTATCACTCTGGTATTTGACCGTTTAGTGGTTCTCGCATTAGACGTTGCAGAATTTGTCTTCTTTGACGCATTTGCACCGGACTTTGCTGCCGCCGAAAGTCCTATTGCCGCAAGCTCTGCTGTTTGACCAACCGTATAGCCAACTGCTGCATTTGCAATTACTTGAGATGCTTTTGTTGTTAATTCTACATCCCCAGTCCACTTGTTGCATATATATCCTGATGCCATTGTCGCACCACCTTCTATTATGCCGCAAACAATGCGTGTTGGTATATCACCATCTGTATTAATTGCAGTATTAATTCCATTAATTACTGATGCTACCGCTAAATATCCTTTTTTTATTGATCTTACGGGTTCCAACGGTGCTAATGCTCCTAAAACCGCACCTATCAGGCATGATTTTGCTAGCTCAACACCATCAATTTCACCTCCACTCGAAAGTACATAGGAAAATCCACTAACCGCAGCTCCAACAATACATGGAATTGGAAATTCTCCTGCATAGTCTTCTCTTACTACTGGATTATTATCACAGTATGCGTACAGATTTTTGCTTCCTAGCTCCTGTGGTTTTACAAAGATTGTGCCCAGATCATCCGCATTCACAAATCTTCCGACTTCCGGATCGTAATAGCGGCTTCCCAGACAATACAGTCCTGTCTCTGGATCGTAGACATTTCTTTTGAACTTGTCTTGTTCTGAACTTGTTTTGTTTGATGGCGTTAGTATAGCGTACCGACTAGGACAAACCATGGACAAAAAACAGGAGATTCAGAAAGTTTTTTAGTTTTTTCTGAATTCCCATAATGATCTATATTTTAGTTTTTGAATCAAACGTTTAAAATCAAGTACTGTAAAATTTCATTTTTAAAAAAATGTCAACCCTTTAGTCCATTTTCGTTGATCTCGAATTTCTTTACTCCAATATTTACGAAACTCTGCTTCTCGCTCTTTTGAATATCCAATATATACAATCTTTTTTCTATGGTTTGCATAAAAAAGTCCACTTCTAGGCTTTGGTTTCTTTTCTTTTTCAGTACAACCCTTTTTACAAATAAAAAAAATTTCTCGTACACCATATATGGCTTCTTCACGGGAACCAGTTGAAAATGTTCTTCTCTCAATTATATCAATATCTTCCCAACGAATTTCTCTATAAATGTGAGGGTAATATTCCATCTGAATTCCATTTTCATTTAAATAGTAAACTCCATCCCCAAGCATCCCTCCATATGTTCTCTCATAAAAGACAGTCTCTATATAAAATACAAATGGAAGTGTTAACAGTATTACAGTTATTGCATATTGAAAGGGTTCTTCGTATATAACAAAAAAATATTCAATCAAATACGGAATTGGAATACCTATAATAAAAATAATACTTCCTATAAATGATAGTGCCGTAAAAAAGCCATGCCATTTTCCCCATTCATCCCAATATTCTATTTCTTTTCTTGCATGCCAATTCCAATTCCAAATACATTTCTTTCTCATATTCCTCCTCTCATAGTATTCAGGCAGAAGTATCTCTTCTGCCTGAATAAACTCGTTTACTTTAACTTATGCCATGCATATTTTACGAAATTTCGCGTTTCTCGGTGACGACTTTTTCACCTTATTAGCAACTTTTTTTCTTCCAGATGCTGAAGTTATACTCTTAACATAAGGAGTTGAATTCAGTTTTATTTTTGGTTTTGTCACACTTGTAGTCTTAGCTTTTGCTGCTGATGGCTTTGAAGTGATTGCTGCTGAAACTCCTACTACCGCAAGCTCTGCCGTCTGACCAAGTGTATATCCTACTGCCGCATTTCCAATTATCTGTGCTGCTTTCGTCGCTAAAATTACCTTCTCTGGAGAAGTCCACCTATTAGCTGTAACACCCACAACATATGTAGCACCTGCTTCTAAAGCTCCACACATAATCCGAGTCATAAAATTTCCCTCTGTATTAATAGCCGTGTTAATTCCATTGATGATTGCGGCACCAGCTACAAATCCCTTTATTACTTTATCCATGGGATCCAATGGAGCTAATGCTCCTGAAACCGCACCCACTAAGCAAGACTTTGCTAGCTCAACACCATCAATTTCACCTCCACTAGTAAGCACATAAGAAAATCCACTAACTGCAGCTCCAACAACAGCGCCGACAATACATGGAATTGGAAACTCTCCTGCATAGTCTTCTCTTGCTACTGGATTATTATCGCAGTATGCGTACAGATTTTTGCTTCCTAATTCCTGTGGCTTTGCAAAAATTGTACCAGGATCATCCGCACTCCAATGACATTGTCACCATGGCTCGTTCTATCTCTCAAGTTTCAAAAAAGATTCATCCCTCGAGTCCATTTTCTTTGATCTCTAATTTCTTTATCCCAATATTGGCGAAATTCCTCCTCGCGTTCCTTTGAATAACCTATCAGCATAACTCGTTTCCTATGATTAACATAAAAGTATCCACTTCTCGTTTTTGGTTTTTTCTCTTTTTCACTGCACCCTTTTTTGCAGATAAAAAAGATCTCCTTTTCATCACATGGAGATTTTTCTCCAATGTCTATAGTTCTTCGCTCAATCCTATCAATTTCATCCCACCTTATTTCTCTGCAAATATGCATACAATATTCAAGTTGGATTCCCCTTTCGTTTAAATAATAAACTCCAGAAGAAGTTATATCGTCATATACCTGTGCGTAAATAATATATTCGAAAGGACTCAAAAATGGCAATAAAACTATAAATTGAATTCCTGCGCTACGCATTGCGTTTTGAAATGGCATTTGATACTTTGTCGCAGCTTCAAGAAACAATGCAATTAATATTGCAATTGGCCCTATAACTCCAATAGCGATAAATATTCCAAGCACTACCATGTCTAAGTATTTAAACCATTTATCCCTTTCATCTAAATATTCTATTTTTCTCTTTCTATACCAATTCCAAATACACCGTTTCTTCATAATTCTCCCTTCGTGCCGCTCAGGCAGGAGTAATCTCCTGCCTGAACATTGTCTTTTTATTTTAGTTTATGCCATACATACTCGCCGAAACTTTGTATTTCGTCTTGTTGGTTTCTTCACTTTATTGATAACTTTTTTTCTACCAGATACCGTTGTTATCACTCTGGTGTTTGACCGTTTAGTGGTTCTTGCATTAGACGTTGCAGAATTTGTCTTCTTTGACGTATTTGCACCTGATTTTACTGCCCCCGAAAGTCCTACCGCCGCAAGCTCTGCTGTTTGACCAACCGTATAGCCAACTGCTGCATTTCCAATTATCTTTGCAGATACCGTTTCCAAAACTACTTTTCCTCCCGTCCAATTATTAGCTGTAACACCTGATATATATGTAGCCCCTGCTTCAAATGCTCCACAAAGAAGACGAGTTCCAATGTCTCCTTCCGTATTAACTACAGTATTTATTCCATTAATTACTGCTGCACACGCTACTATTGGTTTTATCTTTCTTATTGTTGACATTGGATCCAATGGCGCTAATGCTCCTGAAACTGCACCTATCAGCACATTGGGGTCAGGTACCATAAATTTTTCATAATTAAACTTTTATAAAATTTTAATTATCTTTATTTTTTGTTGCCGGTTCCTGACCCTGCATTTTTCCCATGCAATAATTATGACACGGTTTAGGCAGATATGGAATCCGGGGTGTTATTCATCGCTTACCTTTTAATCAAGTGTGTAAGTTGTTTCTCCATGCGCAATTGTTTTGATTCGGTCTCCCTCGTCATAGATATAGGAAACCTTTCGTGTCTGTCCTGATGCAGTTGCACTCACGCCGGTCAGACGATCGGTTGTCGCCTCATAACTGTACTGTGTGCTATTATTTCTGGCATCGGTCATCTTGGTCAGGGAATTTTTGGGGTCAGGTACCATAAATTTTCATTCTCTAAATTTTTATTCCCTATACTGACCCTGCATTATTTCTCGCTAATTCCATAAGATATAAATTGCTGTATTGCAATGCATCGTTTGGCAAAATCAACATTTCTTTCAAATTGTCAAATTCACCATCTCCATCTAAATAAATTCTCGGTAAATTATGCAAGCTCATCAAAATAAGCCACATTTGTTTCTTCTTTCTTTTATCAAAAATTATTTTTTGTAGTCCCCTTGTTTTCTGACTTTCACAAATTATTTTTTTAGCCATTTCAATCAAATGAAATATTTCTAAATCAATTTCCTTATTTGCTTTATTGCAATATTCCATAATATCCATATTTTTTCTTTGAAAAGAATTTCCTATACCTTTCTTCTTTAAGCATTGGACAATATCTTTAATTTCACCAACCATAACATTATTTTTCAACTCTATTAATTGCACCAATCTTTCCATAATTTCTAAATCCTCAAACAGTATTTCTTTCTCTCTTGTTTTCCATCTACCTCTTATTTTAAAATTTATTTTTTCATACACCATTAATTCGTATAATAATTCTCCACATATTGTTTCTTTTGAACTTCCCATTACTCTCTCCACTTTTAATAGTACAAATAATCCTGCTCTATGCACCATAAGCGAAGCTTGATTAATAGTATCAAGACTTCGCTCATACATGTTATTATTACTTTCTAATTCTTATAACAGTTCTTCCAAATTGATACCAGCGTTTGTACCAATACACATTCAAAGCAGACGGTACCTGTGTTGTTGATACTCCCATTCCAGCACATGTACCCTTTCCCAGTATTGTTGCTGCCACAGTAGTATGATGCCCCTCTACAAGATATCTTGTTTTTCCTACTGCATATACAGAACTTTTAGCCTTGGACGTATCAAAATTTTGAACTATTTCCATAACTTTGCTTCTGCTTATTTCAGTTTGACCTGGTCTAATTCCAGACGAATCTAACTGCTTCAATGCCTGTCTTACTGGATCACTCTGATAATTTTTTACTGCTTTGACAATCTTGGGGGTTACCATTTTTATGGTTGCTCCCACCAAAGCACTTGTACCACCAATTAACAATCCATTAGCAGCACCATCAATTGCCCCTTGCTTACCACCAGTCACATAACCAGCACCTGCTCCTATTACAGTACTGGCTGCTACACCCAATAACACTGGTGCTGCAGCACCGCCTGTAGCTACTGTAATCGCAACAGCTGCAGAAGTTGCAGCAATTCCTACTGCAGCCTTTACAACATTGGTTACCCACTTTGGCCAGCCACCGTCTTCATCTTCCATGTTAACTGGATTATTAAAGCAGTACTGATACAGATTCTTTCCCTGCACACTATCCATCTGGTAGGTCAGTGTCTCAAAATCATCCGCATTCACAAATCTTCCGACTTCCGGATCATAATATCTGCTTCCCAGACAATACAGTCCAGTCTCTGAATCATAGACATACTTTCGGTAGCAAAATGGATTCAATGTTGCAAGAGAAACTCCACTGGTATCTTCTGATGAAGTAACCTTGCCCCAGCTGTTGTACTGGTATCTTACCACTACCTGATTGCTGCTGTCAACTAGACCAGTAACATCTCCGAGTCCATTATACAGATAGAAGTAATCCGTCTTTCCATTAAATCGCAGCATAAATGGCTTTCCCTGCGTATCATACACAAACTGTACCGTAGTACCCGCTCCTGTACTTCCAACGGCCCTTCTTACCAGACCACTCAGCACATTTCCATTGTAATAATACGTTGTGGTATTCCCTCCGCTGGTCTTTCTTACACGCTTTCCATCACTGTCGTAGGCAAAGTCTACAGTTCCCCATGACAGATTTACCTTCTTTAATCGGCGGCCTTCTCCCCAGGTTAACGGGACACCTCTTAACAGAGTCGGATTTCCACCTGCATCATAGACATAGCGGTAGCCATTCCAGGATACCAGCTGATCCCTCCAGCCATCAGTTCGGTATGAAAGAGTCTCGTTTTTCTGAAGAGTCTGCAATGTTCCCTCTGTATAGGCGTATGTCTTTCGGGAAGTCATGTTTCCGCCTGCATCGTAGGCATAAAGCACCGTAATTCCAAGTACACCATTGTTTTCACGAATCAGCTGATTGAGTTCATCATACTGATA
>ERZ857969.1161-NODE-1161-length-38165-cov-9.543086_pt1 | contig 38165 bp, 31 predicted proteins | sample MGYA00519864_ERZ857969 | MGnify/ENA primary metagenome ERZ857969 (study PRJEB31778, sample SAMEA3449382) | human gut metagenome | biome: human gut; feature: human-associated habitat; material: faeces | place: United Kingdom | collected 2010/2012 ...
AGGGGTGTGCCGCATCCGTAAGGCAGCAGAGCCGCCAACGGCTGCGCAACAGCGGGTAGTAGGAGCAGAGGCCAATCGTATAGCAGCTTCAAACGCGGCAACGCCGCGCTATGGGCAGTGCAATCGGCAAGCATTGCAGCTCTTCGAGCTACCCGCTTGCAATGGAAAACGCCTTTCTTTTGGACGGTCACACCGCCCGTTTTCTTTCCCGGGAAAGAAAATGGGGGAGTGTGGTGCTGCGGCGCACACGCCGCATTTCCCCCGCCGCCTGAGACAGGCGGCGACATCTCCGCACCCTTTGGTGCAGAAAAAGGAGGCACTTTTGATGTCTTTCACCGAACATAATGTAAACGGTCTCATCTACGACACGTCCGATGTCATCACCGCCGCGGGGAGCGGCGCGGTGCACGCGTTCACGACGCGGCACGGCGGCGTGAGCCCTGCGCCCTACGATTCACTCAACTTTGCCGACAACAAGGGCGACACGAGCGAAAACTTACTCGAAAACTACCGCCGTCTCGGCGAGGCCGTAGGCTTTGACGCGAGCCGCGCCGTCGGCTGCCGCCAGATCCACTCTGACCTTGTCCGCATTGCATCGGAAGAGGACGCGGGCAAAATTCTCTGGGATGACCGTCCCTACGACGCCGACGGGCTCATCACGAACGTGCCGAACCTGCCGCTGTTCGCCTACGGGACGGACTGCTGCGTCATCACGCTCTACGACCCGACTTCGCGTTCGATCGGTGCGGTGCACGCCGGCTGGCGCGGTACGGCGAGCGGCATCGCGCTCAAGGCCGCCGTGTCGATGATGAGCTGCTACGGTGCCGATCCCTACACACTGCGCGCCGCCATCAGCCCGAGCATCGGCAAGTGCTGCTTTGAGACCGACAGTGACGTGGCCGACGCCTTTTTCACCCTGCTCGACCCCGCGATGGACGAGCGCATCGAAAAGCGCGGCGACAAATACCACATCGACCTGAAGGCGATCAACCGCCTGTGGCTGCTGCGCGCGGGCATCGACCCCTCGCGCATCGACGTACACCCCGACTGCACGAAGTGCCACCCCGAGCGCTACTGGTCGCACCGCGCGATGGGCGACCGGCGCGGCGGCATGGCGGCGATGATCTGCCTTACGGAGGATGCGCTGTGAAGCGCCGCCTCTCTGCGCTTTTGTGCGCGCTGACGCTCGCGCTTTCGCTTTCGGGCTGCTGGAGCGGCGATGTGAGCGACGACAGCAGCGGCGACTTCTGGGAGGAAACGCCGCCGGTGGAAGCGGACACCTCCTCCACCCTGACGCCGATCACGTCGTTCGCACTGCCGTATTTGCAGGGCGTGACGCTCGACCCCATCACCTGCCCCGACGGCATGCAGCAGACGCTTGGCGCGCTGCTCTACGAGGGGCTTTTCGTGCTGGACGAGTCGTTTGCGCCGCAAAATGTGCTGTGCAGCCGCTATGAGCACAACGACGCCTGCACGAGCTACACCTTTTACCTCCGCGACGGCGTCAGCTTTTCCGACGGCAGCAGCCTGACGGCAAGCGATGTGCTCGCGACGCTTCGCCGCGCGCAGGAGAGCGAGCGCTACAGCGCGCGCTTTGCCAACGTCGCCTCGATGCGCACGAGCAACGGCGCGCTCATTGTCAATCTCACGCGCGCGGACAGCGCGTTCCCCGCGCTGTTTGACATCCCCATCGTCAAATCCGGTTCGGAGAAGAACACCGTGCCGCTCGGCACGGGGCCGTATCTCTTCGTCACGGACAGCGACGGCGCATGCCTCAAGCAGAACCCCGACTGGCACAGCGACGGCATGCTGCCGTTCGAGCGTATCGAGCTGCGCGCCGTCAAGGACGCGGACACGGCGTCGTACCTTTTCTCCTCGCGCGAGGTGCATCTGCTCTCGGCTGACCTGACGAGCAGCACGGGCGATCTGCGCAGCGCGGACACGGCGCTCACCGACTACGCGACGGCGAACATGATCTACCTCGGCTTCAACACACAGCGCGCGCCGCTCTCCGATGCATCGCTTCGCAGCGCCCTCGCGGGTGCGATCGACCGCGCGACCATCACGACGGGCTACCTCGCTGGTCACGCCGAGGCGGCGCGCTTCCCGCTCTCGCCGCACTCCAGCCTCTATCCGACGGAGATGGCATCGACGCTCGCTTCGCCTGACCTCGCCGCTGCGCTCGAAAGCGCGGGCGTGACGGAAAGCCGCCCCCGCACGGTGACGATCCTGGTCAGCGAGAGCGACTCGTTCAAGGTCTCCATCGCCGACTATCTGAGCCGCACGCTCTCGACCGACGTTCTGACGGTCAGCGTGCGCTCACTCCCGTGGAGCGACTATCTGACCGCGCTGCAAAACGGGAATTTTGACCTGTATCTCGGCGAGGTGCGCCTGACGGCGAACTGGGACATTTCGTCCCTCGCGCGCACCGGCGGCGCGCTGAACTACGGCCGCTACGCGGACGAGCAGTGCAACACGCTGCTCGATGCGTTCTCGCTCAATGAGACGGATCAGACAGCCCGCGCGCTGTACCGCTACCTTGCCCAGAGCGCGCTCATCGCGCCCATCGCATTCAAGACCGCGTCGGTCCTGACGCCGAGCGGCCTCATCGACGGACTGAACCCCACCGTCTCCTCCCCGTTCTACGGGATCGAGGGCTGGACGGTGCACTTTGACAAGGGATGAGGGCGTAACAAATCGGAACGTGTGAAAGAGAGATACGTTAATGCGGACTATTGACATACGTGGCATAACTAACATGGAACTTGTACGGGGAGGAACCAGTGAATGGTACTGGGCAACAGATTATGTTCACGGCGATCTCTATGAGGCTGAAGAACTATTCCGGCAGAAAAACTCTGTGCAAAGCAATAGGCTATATCTTATCCACTATCCAGATGGTATGGTCTATGAGCCTGTGCTGCCTGTGGACGGGCAATATCTCGGCTATCCTGTGTTCGATGGTGAGTCTGTCGTACTGTTGGTAGTAAACTTTACAGAAAGTGCGATACACATTCTGAGGTTCTTACATCAGCAAGAGAAAACGCAGGAAGTCGTACGGCTGCCTTTGTCTGCGGTGAAAGACTGCTACAATCTGATTCTTCACCCCTCACCGCTATCGCTGACCCGGCAGCCAAATGATGGTACATTTGAGATCATCTGGCCTGAGCAGATACGTTTCGCAATCAGTAGTAGAGAAACACTTAATTTCCGCGACGGAGACAAGCTCTACTTCAGTATTTGGTATGAGGATCCTGACTATCGGGAAGAAACATTAGTCCGCTCGGCGCAAGACGGTACGATTCTGGAGCGTTTTTCCGGTGATATTCGCATCATGCCAAACCGTGAACGGTGGCTTATCAAATAATTTTGGTGGTACAGCATTACTCATCTAAAATCTCAGTTTATCTCAACACTTTCCCTCAACAGCACATTTTCCCCAGTAACAACAAAAAACGCTCCTCCGCATTCGCGGAGGAGCGTTTGCTTTTTCTCTTAATACTGCCGCACCACGGCGACGACGCGGCCCAAGATCGTGCACTCGCGGCCGTCGATGGGCTGGTAGTCGGGGTTCGCGGGCATGAGCCAGACCTCGCTGCCCTTGCGCTTGAGCGTTTTGACCGTCGCCTCGTCACCAAGCAGCGCGACCACGATCTGCCCGTTCTGCGCGAGGTTCTGGCGGTGGACGACGACAAGATCGTCCGGCAGGATGCCGACGCCGAGCATCGACTCGCCGCGCACACGCAGGGCGAAATACTCGTCATCGTGCCCGCCGGTGTCGAACGTCAGGTAGTCCTCGATGCACTCCTGCGCCAAAATCGGGTTACCGGCGGCAACATTGCCGAGGATCGGCACCTGACGGCGGCGCGGAGCAAGCTCGTCGATCTCGACGGGCTGCGGCGCAACGGGAACGGCCTGCAGCTGCTTTTTGAGCGTGATGGCACGGCCCTTGCCCGCGCTCTTCTCAATGAGCCCCATCTCCTGCAGGTGCTTGATATGGAAGTGGACCGTGGAGGGTGACTTGAGTCCCAGCGCCTCACCGACTTCGCGCACAGAGGGGGCATAGCCGTGTTCGGCGATGCTCTCTGCTATATAATCGTATACGCGCTGCTGCATTCTGGACAGTTTTTCCATCTTGTGCACCCCTTCCAACATTTGTTCGAATTTATGATACCACATTTTCCCCGAAATGCAACATCTGTTTTAGGATTTTATGTCAATTTCGCGGTTTTTTTCTGCCGCGAAATTTTTTTGATCTTTTTTGCGTCCGGCTATTGACAAATGCCGCTTGATGTATTATTGTACTAATCACTTAATACAGTGATACACAAGGAGGATCACTATGGACTGGAACTTCCGCAATGACCAGCCGATCTACTCCCAGCTGACACAGCGGTTGACGGAGGCCATCGTCTCCGGCATCTACGCGCCGGGAGAAAAGCTCCCCTCCGTGCGAGAGCTTGCGGTGGAGGCGGGCGTCAACCCCAACACGGTCCAGCGCGCGCTATCCGAGCTCGAACGCGACGGTCTGGTGTTTTCCCAGCGCACGGCGGGACGGTTCGTCACGGAAAATGAAAACATGATTGCAAATGCCAAGCTCCGCATTGCGGACGAGCGCGTGGGAGAATTTCTCCACTCGATGAAAACGCTCGGCTGCACGAGAGACGAAGTCATAGCTCTCATTCAGGGAGCTAAGGAGGAGGAAGAATGAGTATTTTTGAATGCAAGGCGCTCACGAAAAATTACGGCGCCAAAACGGTGCTCGACAGCATCGATCTCACGATCGAACCCGGGCGCATCGTGGGCCTGCTCGGCCCCAACGGCAGCGGCAAGACGACGCTCATCAAGCTCGCCAACGGCCTTCTGACGCCGACGTCGGGCGAAATTCTGATCGCAGGCAAGGCCCCCTGCCGCGCAACGAAGGCCATTGTCTCGTACCTGCCCGACCGAAACACGCTGCCCGGCTGGATGACGATCGCGCAGGCGCTTGACTACTACGGTGACTTTTATTCGGACTTCCGCCGCGGCGTGGCCGAAGCGATGCTGATGAACCTCGGCCTTGACCGCACACAGAAGATTAAGACGCTCTCCAAAGGCATGCGCGAGAAGACGCAGCTCATCCTGACGATGAGCCGCGACGCCAAGCTCTATCTCCTTGACGAGCCCATCGGCGGCGTCGACCCCGCGACGCGCGACTACATCCTGCGCACGATCATCGGCAACTACAGCGAGGACGCAGCGGTCATCATCTCCACACACCTGATCGCCGACGTCGAGCAGATCCTTGACGAGGTCGTGTTCCTGCGCGAGGGGCAGGTCATGCTCCACGAGAGCGTGGAGACCATTCGAGATGAAAAGGGCAAGAGCGTTGACGAGCTCTTCCGGGAGGTATTCAGATGCTGAGCAAACTGATCAAACATGAATTCCGTGCAACGAGCCGCATCATGTGGCCGGTCTTTCTTGGAATGCTGGCACTGACGGCGCTGATGCGTTTTTCTCAGTTGCTCCTGAACGGCGGGCACATTCCCTGGCTCTTACAGCTCATCGGCGTACTGCTGGTCATCGGCTTTATGATGGGCCTTGGTGCGCTGGCGTTTGTGCCGCTGGTGCTCTCCGCCGTCCGCTGGCGCGACCATGTGCTCAAGGACGAGGGCTATCTCACGCTGACGCTGCCGGTGAGCCTCCATCAGCTGCTCATCTCCAAGCTCATCGTTTCCGCCGTGTGGTATGCTGCGGCGTTCATCGTGGGACTTCTCTCGCTGCTGATTGCTGTCTCCGGCTGGAGCACTCTCCAGTATGTCCCCGATTTTTTCAATGATGTTTTCACAGCGTTCTTCGAAATGGAGGCCTCGCTGCGCAGTCACGCGCTGCTGATTGTCTTTGAGCTTTTCTGCAATTTCGTCTTTGCCGTTTCTGCCGCCGAGCTCGTGGTCTACGCCGCCTTCTCCATCGGTTACAGCTTCAATAAGCACAAGACGCTCTGGACGACCATCCTTGTGCTCGTGTTCTTCCAGCTTGCGCAGTTCACCGCCATCGCCATGATCGGCGCGTTCTTCAGCGCCGATCCCACACGCTGGATGTATCTGGACGTTTACAGCGCGCCCGCGAGCATCGAGCTGCTGCTCCTCTGGGGCATGCTCGGCGAACTTCTCTTCTGCGCGATCGGCTACGCCGTGACGTGGTACTTCACGACGAAAAAACTGAATCTCGAATAACGCGTTTTCGAAAAAGCAGCCGCGAAAGGTCTCCGCTTTTCCGGCTGCTTTTTTGCGCCCTTCTTTCGGCAAAATTTCCTCAGGGGCGAAAATTATGTCAACCGTCAGCTTCTAACTCACTCGTTTGAAAGGAGTCATCTCATGCAAATCCTGACTGTTTCCGGTCTTCAAAAGACCTACACCACGCGCTTTGGCGGCAGCAAGGTCCAGGCGCTCAAAAATGTCAACTTCACCGTCGAATCCGGCGAGTATGTCGCCATCATGGGCGAGAGCGGCAGCGGCAAAACGACGCTTCTCAATATCCTCGCCGCGCTCGACAAGCCCACCGGCGGCACAGTGCTGCTCGGCGGCAAGAACCTCTCCGAGATTCCCGAAGAAACCGCCGCAGCCTTCCGCCGCGACAATCTGGGCTTTGTGTTTCAGGACTTCAGCCTGCTCGACACGTTTTCGCTCGAGGACAACATCTGCCTGCCGCTCGTGCTCGCGGGCAAGTCGCGCACGGAGATGCGCGACCGGCTCTCACCGCTCGCCTACGACCTCGGCATCGAGACGCTGCTCAAAAAGTACCCCTACGAGGTCTCCGGCGGACAGAAGCAGCGCGCCGCCGTCGCCCGCGCGCTCATCACCCGCCCGCAGATCTTGCTGGCCGACGAGCCGACCGGCGCGCTCGACTCCCGCTCGACCGACGAGCTCTTGAAGCTCTTCGGCGAGATCAACGCCTCTGGCCAGACCATCGTGATGGTCACGCACTCTGTGCGCGCGGCGAGCTGCGCCTCGCGCGTGCTGTTCCTGCGCGATGGCGAGGTCTCGCTCGAGTTAAAGCGCGGCAAGGACACGGATTCCCAGTTCTACCAGCGTATCACCGATGCGCTCACGCAGCAGCAGACGGGAGGCGAGTGCGCATGAAGCCCACCTTTTACCCCCGCCTTGCGTGGATGGGTATCAAAAAGAACGCAAGGCTCTATGTGCCCTATCTTCTCTCCTGCGCGTTCATGGCAGCGATGCTGTATGTCATCGCGTACCTCGCCGTCACCCCCGCGCTCTATACGGTCAATGGCAAGGTGAACGGCTCCGGCACCTCTGCGGTCGCGATGACGATGAGCCTCGGCTCGTTCGTCGTATCGGTGTTCATCGCGCTGTTTCTCTTCTACACGAACAGCTTTCTCCTGCGTCGCCGCAAGAAGGAATTCGGCCTTTACAGCGTGCTCGGCATGGACCGCGGCGCACTCAGCGCCATTCTCTTCTGGGAGACACTTCTGGCCGCGGCGTTCACGCTGATCGCGGGGCTTGGCCTCGGCCTGCTGCTCTCCTATGTCTCGCAGTCCGCACTGCTGCGGCTTTTATCTCTCCCCGCCGCGGCTTTCACCGTGAGCCTTGCCGCCATCAAGCAGTGCGCCATCACGTTCATCGCCATCTTCGCGCTGCTCTATGTGCGCGGTGTGCTGTCACTGCGCCATGCACAGGGCGCGACGCTTTTGAAGAGCGAAAACGTCGGTGAAAAGCCGCCGAAGTCGCAATGGCTGCTCGTCATCCCCGGCCTTGCGCTGCTGCTCGGCGCGTACTACATCGCCGCGACCATCAACGACCCCGTACAGGCGATGCTGCTCTTCTTCCTCGCGGTCATCATGGTCATTCTATCGACGTATCTTCTCTTCATCTCCGGCAGCGTGACGCTCTGCAAAACACTCCAGAAGGATGAAAAGTTCTACTACAAAAAGCGCAACTTTGTTTCCCTCTCGTCGCTCACCTACCGCATGAAGCGAAACGGCGCGGGCCTCGCCTCCATTTGCATTCTCTCGACGATGGTGCTGGTGATGCTTGCTTCGACGGCGAGCCTCTATTTTGGTGCGGAGGACGCGATCAACACGCTTGCCGTCCAGAATCACTGGCATCCCACGGAAATGGCGGACGTCCGTGCGGAGTTCTTCTCGCTCTACGGCAGTCTCTTCTTCCTCGGCATTCTTTTAAGCGTGCTGTTCCTGTTCGCAACGCTTCTGATGCTCTACTACAAACAGGTCGTGGAGGGGTATGAGGATGCCTCGCGCTTTGCCATCATGCAGCGCGTGGGCATGACCAAGCGCGACATCCGTGAGAGCGTGAACGCGCAAATGCTGCTCATTTTCCTGCTGCCGCTTGCCGCGGCGGCGCTGCACCTCGCCTTCGCCCAGCCGATGGTCTGGCAGATCTTACAGCTGTTCGGCATCCAGAACCTCACGCTGTTTCTCGGCGTGACCGGCGCGGCGCTGCTTCTTTTCGCGCTGCTCTACTGCGCGATGTACCGTCTGACGTCGAATGCGTATTTCCGCATCGTCAGCACTGGCGGCGCCGCGGCGTGACGCGCTTTACTATATAGAGAACGGGACGGAAATGTTCATTTCCGTCCCGTTTTTCTTTTTCTCTTTTTACACCAGCAGACCGTATTTTTCGACCAGCGGCGCAAGGGCATCTTCGGTGAGATTTCCCTCGTACAAGGCTCTCCCCTGATAGGCGCGCAGGCCCGCTTCCAAAAGCTCCGCGTCGTCGCAGATAAGGCACAGCGGCTTTCTAAGCATGTACTGGTAGTCCGCCAGCGCGTCGACGTCCGCCCAGGACGCGAGCTTCAGCGCGACCATCGGCCATTCGTCATCCATCGCGTCGGAGAGCTTGTCCTCCAAATCGCCGTCCGCGGTCAGCACCGCGCCGTGCGTCGCATCGGCGGGCAGGAAGAAGGCTTCCTTCTCCGTTGCCGCGGGAAGAAGGTCGAGGCATTCCGGTGCGGGGCGAACGTATTCCGCGTCCTTGAGCGCTGCTTTCAGCGCGGCGATGTGCTCCTCCGTCGTGCCGCAGCAGCCGCCGAAGAGGGCCACACCTGCCTTGAGCATCTCGGGCACCAGCACGACAAATTCCTCCGGCGGGCAGTTGTACACGGCCTCGCCGTTCACGATCTCCGGCATGCCGGCGTTGGGCTTGGCGATCAGCGGCACGCGCGCGTATTTATGCAGGCGTTGGAGCTGCGGCAACATCTGCTCGGGGCCTGCCGAGCAGTTCAGGCCGAATGCGCTCACACCCATGCCCTCCATCACGGAAAGCGCCGCGACCACGTCCGTACCGGAGAGGATCTTGCCGCTCTCATCGCAGGTAAAGGACACAAGGATGGGCTTTTTGCTCATGCTGTGGATCGCCAGAACCGCCGCACGCGCATCGGTCAGCGTCATCATCGTCTCAATGACGTAAAGGTCGACGCCCGCCTGCTCAAGGCCCGCCGCCTGCTCGGTGTAAATGTCGACGAGCTCTTCAAACGACGCGTCGCCAAAGGGGGCTAAAAAGCGGCCCGTGGGCGCGATATCGCCCGCGACCCATGCTTTTCCGTCCGCCGCCTGCTTCGAGAGCTGCGCGAGCGCTTTGTTCATCTCCTCCGTGCGGTTGAAGATGCCGCGCTCTTCGAGCTTCTGGCGGTTGCCGCCGAACGTCGGCGCGTAGAGCACATTCGAGCCGCTCGCCACATACTTGCGCTGAATTTCAAGGATGCTCTCGGGATGCTCGAGCACCCACTGCTCGGCGCTCATGTCGCCGGTGAAACCGCGCTTTTGGAGCTCGGTGCCGGTCGCGCCGTCCAAAATCACGGGAAACTGCATTTCCATGGGGTTTTCCTCCATTAAAAATTCCTGTTCGGAACGATTTTCAAAATGTCAAACTGTCGGTGAACGCGCGGGAAAAGTCGTCGCGCCCGGAAAGCTCGAGATAGCGGCACTTTTCGGGAATCTCCGCGAGCTTTCGCCAGTTTTCCCCGTCAAGCGCCAGCATCGAAGCGCCCGCGAGCGCCGCGTTGCCAAGGGGTCTGATTTTACTAAGGCACGCGCGCGGCAGCATGCCGATGCGCACTACATTCTCGGGCGAGAGATAGTTGCCGAACCCGCCCGCGAGCTCCACACTCGCAATGTCGTCCGCCGTCACGCCGCGCTGCTCGAGCAGCACCCGAATACCGCCTGCCACCGCCGCCTTGGCAAGCTGCAGGTTGCGCACGTCGCGCGCCGTCAGGCTAACGGCCTTCGTCAGGTGGAAGACGCCGTTGCCCTGACCGTCCTCGGTCAGATAGCGGCGCATGTCCTCCGGCGCGTCCTGCGGCGGCAGCAGCCGCCCGCTTTCGTCGATCACGCCTCGCTCCAAAAGCACGGCGACGAGGTCGACCAGTCCCGAGCCGCAGATGCCCTTTGCCTCTCCCCCGCCGACAATGTCGCAGAGGAAACCCCTGTCATAGCTCACATGGCTCACCGCGCCCGTGATGCCCGGCATGCCGCAGCTGATGCCCGCGCCCTCAAACGCTGGGCCAGAGGCGACCGCGCAGCAGAGCGCGCCACTCTCATTTCCCAGCGCCATCTCGCCGTTCGTGCCGATATCGAGAAACAGCCGCAATTCCGGCTGCACAAAAAGGCCGTCTGCCAACAGTCCCGCCGTGATATCGCCGCCGACATAGCCCGCGACGCACGGGGCAAATTGCACGGGAATGCCCGAAAGCGGCTCGCCCGCGCCGTCTTCAAACAGCGTCTCCGGCTGAAACGGCGCGCGGGCGATGGACGCGACCTCGCGCCCGTCGAAAATGTGCTGCATCACGGTATTGCCCGCAATGACGAGTTCCTTGACCTCATCCAACTTCCGTCCGGCGGCGGAAAGTGTCTGTCCTAAAAGCGTCTCGGTCTGCGCGCGGATACAGCGCGACAGCTCGCTGAGCCCGTCGGACGCTTCCATCGTGTGCTGGATGCGGCTGATAACGTCCGCGCCGTAGGGCGCCTGCGCGTTCCAGTCCTGAGCCTGCGCGAGCAGCTTTCCGTCTGCGCGATCGAAGAGCCGCAGCGCCACCGTCGTCGTACCGAGGTCGACTGCGGCGCCAAGGCCCGAGCGGCCCGCCTGCGCCTTCGGCAGTGTGAGCGTGTCCGTCAGGATGACGCCGCGCATCGTCTCGGGCAGGTCGATCCAATCGCCGTCCTGCGCCCGCGTCTTGCAGGCAAGGCGCGGCACACCGTTCACCTTCACGCGGCATTTGCCGCAGCGGCCCTTGCCGCCGCAGGCTGCGGGGATGGAATATCCCGCCCGCCGCAGCGCGGAGAGCAGCGTCTCCCCTGCTTCGAACGGGACCGGCGTGATTTTCGCCCCCTGCTGAACTTGAATGCTTGACACGAGCTTCCCCCACCCATATAATAGATAAATAATGTATAAATAGTATTTTATGCAGAAATAAATTTCATTGTCAAGAGGCATTGCTTATGGCAGACCTTCTCACCCTCACCCACGAGGTCGGCTTCTCCCAGTGCGCACCGGTGAATATGGATGCACTTGATCCGCTCGAAGCTGTTCGCGACATGTGCAAAGCTGACCGCTGCGGCCGCTACGGCAAAAGCTGGAGCTGCCCGCCCGCCTGCAGCACACTCGAGCAGGCAAGGGCGCAAATCAAGCGCTATTCACAGGGGATTTTGGTGCAGAGCACCGCGCAGCTCGAGGATGAATTTGATTACACTGGTATGACGTCGCTCTTGGAGGCGCATAAAAAGCGCTTTTCGACCTTCGCCCGTCAGGCGCGGCTCTTATATCCCCACTGCCTGCCGCTGACGGCGGGCACCTGCACGCTCTGCCATACCTGCACCTATCCGGACCGTCCCTGTCGACATCCCAAGCAGCGGCTTTCCTCGATGGAGGCCTACGGACTGTTCGTCAGTGACGTCTGCGTCCGCTCAAACCTCGCCTACAACTATGGCCCCCGCACTTTGACCTACACAGCCTGCGTGCTGTATTGATAAAGGATATCTTCCCCGTGTCTACCCCGAAAGGAATTTTTCTTGAACTCATCAAGCCCGACGGCCAGCCCGAGCGTCAGCTCTGCCAGTATGAAGCGCTGCACATGTGCCTCACGGACCCCATCAACACCTATCTTCGCGGCAACCGCAAGCGCGGCTCCGTGAGCAAGGACCGCTGGGGCACGACCATCAGCTTCCCCGAAGATGCGCCCAGCCCTATCCCCGTCCACACGCCGGAGCTGTCAGTCTGCACGGATGTCACCCGCTGGAAAGAGACCATCCACGTGCCCGATCTGAGCGTCTGCTCCGAGGGCTGGGAGGAGTGCCGCACGCGCTCGCGCGCCGCCGCGGACGCCGAGGGCAAGCTCCTCGCCGGCTTCATGGGCACAGGCATTTTTGAGCAGTGCCACTTCCTCATGGGCTTTGAAGATACGCTGACCGCGCTCTACGAGCATCCCGACGAGATGCACGAGCTCATCGAGACGATCACGCAGTACCGTCTCGACTATGTCCGCCGTCTGATCGACGGCTTGCAGCCCGATGTCATCTTCTCCCACGATGACTGGGGCACGAAAAATGCCCTCTTTATGAAGCCCGACATGTGGCGCGATTTTTTCAAGGAGCCCTACCGCCGCTTTTATGGCTACATCCGCTCGCGCGGCGTCATCGCCATCCACCACGCCGACTCGTACCTCGTCCCCATCGTGGACGACATGGCCGAGATCGGCATTCAGGTCTGGCAGGGTACACTGCCGGAAAACGACATTCCCGCCCTCCAGCGCCACTTAAACGGCAAGCTCACGCTTATGGGCGGCTTCGGCGCGGCCATCGACCGCGCGGACGCGCAGCCCGATGAAATTCTCGCCTACGCAAGGGACGTGCTCGCGCGCTATTGCCCCGGCGGGCACTTCATCCCCTCGATCACCTACGGCCTTGCCGGTACGGTCTTCCCGCACGTGGATCAGTACCTCGATCAGGCCGTGAACGAGTACAACGCGGGGCTGCACATTCCCGTCACGCCGCTCCCCGCCGTGCCGAAGCGTGAGATCGGTGCCGCAAAGGCCGAGGTGGTGCAGGCCGCAGCCTCCGCGCAGGAGTCCGCCGATGTGTTCGAGAACATCGCCCGCGCGCTCGAGCGCGGCCAGCAGAAAAAGCTGCTCACCCTCTGCCAGCAGGCACTCGACGAAGGCCACGAGCCGGGCGACATTCTCTCCAAGGGCATGATCATCGGCATGAACCGCCTCGGCGAGGCGTTCTCCGCCAACCGCGCGTTCGTTCCCGAAATGCTCATGGCCGCGCGCTGCATGTCCGCCGCCACGGAGCTTCTGAAGCCCCTGATGGTCGGCGAGGGCACCGAGCCCGTCGGCCGCGTGTGCCTCGGCACCGTGAAGGGCGACATGCACGACATCGGCAAGAATCTCGTCCGCATCATGATGGAGGGCAGCGGCATCGAGGTCTTTGACCTCGGCGTAGACACGTCGGCGGAGCAGTTCGTCAGCACCGCTGTGGAGAATCACTGCGGCGTGATTGCCTGCTCGTCGCTGCTGACCACCACGATGGAGGAAATGCGCGAGGTCGTCAAGCTCGTCCACGAGCGCGGCCTGCAGGACCAGATCAAGGTCATCATCGGCGGCGCGCCCATCAGCCAGAGCTTCTGCGACGAGATCGGCGCAGATTACTACGCCGAAGACGCCGGTGCCGCCGCCCGCGAAGCCGTCGCCATCCTAAAAGCACAGAAGGCGTCATAAACAATTACAATACATCAAAAAGGTCCCGTCCGAAGACGGGACCTTTTTTCTATGCATTCTGTTGTACGGTACGTGTCCTTACTTGCCCGCGTACTCGACCAGCATCTCGAAGAAGTTCAGGCAGGTCTCATAGTCGCACAGGGCCTTTTCGGGGGTCTTGGTGTAGAGCACGAACTTGCAGTCATTCTCGGGGTGGAACTGCACGCCGAGGCAGAAAGTCTTGTCCTGACGCTCGACCGCTTCAATGACTTCCACGCCGTCATACGTCGCCGTGCTGACGACGGTGAGGTTCGTGCCCTCAACGCCGCCGACCGCCTGGTGGTGCCAGGAGGAAACGTTCTTCAGCTCCGTGGAGCCGACGATCTTATAGAGCCACTTGGAGGCGTCCTTATTGATGGTCACATCGTGGCGGGCATAGGTGCGGTCAGGCGCGTCGGCCGGCATTCTGTGCGTATCGTTGTAGGTCTTCCCCTGCTCCTTATAGTAGTTGGGGATATCCTGGATGAACGTGCAGCCGGAGACGATGGACATCACCTGCTCGCCGCGGCAGACCGCGAACGTCGGCACGTCCTTTTCAAGGCAGTAGGCCATGAGCATGTAGTCGGAGATATCGCGCGTGGCGTTGATCTCTTCGCCCTCGTTCTTTTCCTTCTCGGGGACCTTGAACAGAGACGGGCTCACATCCTCGCCGCCGGTGAAGAAGACGCCGTCGATGGCCTGCATCACAGCGCCGACGTTGCTGGCCGTGAGATCCTTTTCCTTCACCTTGTCAGCGTATTCCTGCTTGAGCATGCCGCTCTCTTCGAGATACGCGGACTCGATCTTGCCCTCGGCATCGTACTTCACGGCCGTGCTCGTCACCTGATCGAGCTCGACGGGGATAGCGCCGACGGTCTTGAAGATCGTCTTGTGGGAGTCGTAATTCTGGCCGTTGTAGGACCAGCTGATGCCGATGACCGGCTTGTCCGCGATCGCCGCGGCATTCTTGAGCATCTGCTCGATCATCGCCGTCGTCACGGGCTTGGACGCCTCGTAGGTCAGGCCGTCCATCAGGCCGGACCAGACGGCCATATCGTCATAGTCCGCGGGCCAATCCTTCAGCAGCGCCTTGTCCAGACCGGTGCTGCGCAGGATCATCGCGGCCGCTTCCAACTGCGTAACGGCTGCGTCGGGCGCAAATGCGTCCTTGCTGACGCCGTTGACAATGCCCTTGGAGTAGGCGAGGTTGATCGCGCCTTCAAACTTGCTGCCCTCGGCAACATCCTTGAATGCGCTCGCATCCTTGGCGCTCGCTTCCGCCTGTGCGGCGAGGCCCATGTTCTTGATGACCTCCTGCGTCACTTCGGCGCGGGTCATCGAAGCGGCGTTATCATCTGCAAAGGCGGTGACGGAGAGACTGAGCGCGAGAACAAGTGCCAGGATCAGGGACGTTGCTTTCAGAGACAATCTTTTCATACAAATTCTCCTTCGTTCGATATTTGGCGGCACGCGCATGCCGCTCTACCGCCATGATAACGAGGCAAAGTGAAAATAGCAAGTTAAAGTTTAAACAAACTGCATTTTTAGCCACTGTATACAACATATCGACTCCTTTCCCCGTACGACATGCACAATCGCTTTTGCGTTCCTGCAATTTTCACTTTTCACCCAGGCAATGTATGATTTCTCCCCTGCCCTTGTTTTTACGAGTCAATCACGGTATACTATAAAGTAAGCATTGTCCCATTTCATCAGGAAGGAAATATTCTATGGACATTAAATTTTCCGGCTCGGACGCCGGCGGCTTTCAGTTCGACCCGAACTCCGCGTCCAAGCCCAAACGCGAGCGCAAGCCCCGCAAGTCGATCGGCAGCAAGGGCGGCCGCATCGCGGTCAACACGCTCGTCACGCTGCTTGTCGGCGCAGTCTTCTTCTACGTGCAGATGCCCGCCATCAACCTGCATGCCGAAGAGTTCTACGGTTTCGTGCTGCTGCTTTGCGTCACGTACTGCATCTGCGCGCTCTTCACCTCCGGCTTTCAGGGCACGGGGGCCAAGGGCTACTTCACGTTCGTCAAAAAGCAGTGCACCGTGCCCTTCTTTGTCGTGGCGGCGCTCATCGTCACGGCGCTCGTCGGCGCGCTGACATCGTGGGTCGTGCTGCGGGCTAAGGACTATCAAGCGCTGCTGCCGATCGACAGCGGCAGCTTTGCAAGCGAAATTGAAGAGGTCTCGTATGACCGCATCCCGATGCTCGACCGCGACAGCGCCGAAAAGCTCGGCGACCGCAAGCTCGGCGAGCTGGCCGACATGGTCTCGCAGTTCGAGGTCGCGGAAAACTACACGCAGATCAACTACCATGGCCGCCCCGTGCGCGTCACGCCGCTGCGCTACGGCGACATCATCAAGTGGTTCAACAACCGCTCGGAGGGGCTGCCCGCCTACCTTATCATCGACATGGTCACGCAGAACGTCGAGGTCGTGCGCCTTGACGAGGGCATGAAGTACACGACCGCCGAGCACTTCTCCCGCAACCTCTACCGTCATCTGCGCTTCGCGTACCCGACCTATATGTTTGAAGAACCGGTCTTCGAGATCGACGAGGACGGCACGCCCTACTGGGTCTGCGCCAAGAAGGAAAAGACCATCGGCCTGTTCGGCGGCACGGACAACCACGGCGCGGTGCTCGTCAACGCCATCACGGGCGAGAGCGAATACTATGAAGAGCCGCCCGCGTGGGTCGACCACGTCTACTCCGCCGAGCTCATCATCGAGCAGTATGACTACTATGGCCAGTATCACAATGGCTTCTGGAATTCGATCTTCGGCCAGCGCGACGTGACCGTCACGACCGACGGCTACAACTACCTTGCCGAGGGCGACGACGTCTATCTCTACACGGGTGTCACGAGCGTCGGCGGCGACGAGAGCAACATCGGCTTCCTGCTCTCCAACCAGCGCACAAAGGAGACAAAGTACTATCCCTGCGCAGGCGCGACAGAGTACAGCGCCATGGACAGCGCCGAGGGTCAGGTGCAGAACCTGCGCTACAACGCGACGTTCCCGCTGCTGCTGAACATCGCCGAGCAGCCGACGTACTTCATGGCGCTCAAGGACGCGAGCGAGCTTGTCAAGATGTACGCGATGGTCAATGTCAACCAGTACCAGATCGTCGCCATCGGCGCGACGGTCGCCGACTGCGAGGCGAACTACCGTCAAATGCTGCTCAAAAATAACCTCATCTCCGACGATCAGGGCTCCATCGACGTCACGCCGAGCGATTATAAGAGCGTCGAGGGCACGATCGCCGAGATCCGCACGGCGGTCGTAGATGGCAACAGCATCTACTTCCTGCGCTTTGACGGCGAGAGCGCCTTCTCCGTGCGCATGAGCGCGGCTGAGGTCGCCTATGCACCGCTTCTGAATGTCGGCGACCGCGTGTGCGTCTACTACCGCGACGGCTACGTCACGGAAAACTGGATCGAAGCGTCCGACGTCGAGCTGCTGGATGGCAGCGCCCAGAGCGCACCGCCCGTAGAAACGAGCGTTTCGACTGAGGACAGCGCGGATCCCGTCGAAAACGCACAGGAAATGCCGTAAAGCGGCGGCAAAGCACTTTCTATTACAAATTTTGATAGGGGTGGCGACACCCCTATTTCTTTTTGGAATGCATTGCACAAAAATGCAAGATTATGAGCAGTTTTCCTCAATAAAGTAACCACTTTGAAAGTTGACTTGCATCAATCTAATATGTTTTATTAAAAAAGTTAAAGTTTTTTGCCAAATTTTCTGCCAAATGCACAAAAAGTCAGAAAGAATTTCTTGCACAGCGCCAATAGCGTTTTGCTTGAGAATTTTTTCCTTTGGTGATAAACTCATAGACAAGATGGCTGAACCATCAAGCCCTGATTTTCAGGGTAATTTTAGAGGAGGCTACTTATCATGAACGCTTACATTGAGAGAGTTCTTGCCGAGACCAAGGCCAAGAACGCGAATGAGCCCGAATTCCTGCAGACCGTCGAAGAAGTCCTGTCTTCCCTCGAGCCGGTCATCAACGCCCACCCCGAGTACGAGAAGGCCTGCCTGCTTGAGCGCATGGTCGAGCCCGAGCGCACCATCGAGTTCCGTGTTGTCTGGATGGACGATAACCTTCAGTATCACGTCAACCGTGGTTACCGCGTGCAGTACAACGCGGCCCTCGGCCCCTACAAGGGCGGCCTGCGTTTCGCTTCCAACGTTAACCTTTCCATCATCAAGTTCCTCGGCTTCGAGCAGACCTTCAAGGATGCTCTGACCTGCCTGCCCATCGGCGGTGCCAAGGGCGGTTCCGACTTCTCCCCCATCGGCCGCAGCGACGGCGAAGTCATGCGCTTCTGCCAGGCTTTCATGACCGAGTTCCATCGTCACATCGGTCAGGACATCGACTGCCCCGCTGGTGACGTTGGTGTCGGCGGCCGCGAGGTCGGTTATCTGTACGGCCAGTATCGCCGCATCGTCGGCGCTGCCGAGTTCGGTGCTATGTCCGGTAAGGCTGTCTGCACCGGCGGTTCCATCCTCCGTCCCGAGGCTACCGGTTTCGGCGCTGTCTATTATCTGCGCGAAGTCCTGAAGCACGACGGCAAGGAAGTCAAGGGCATCCGTGTCGCCATGTCTGGCTACGGCAACGTGGGCTGGGGCATCATGAAGAAGATCGACGAGCTCGGCGGTAAGGTCACCTACTTCGCCGGCCCCGACGGCTACATCCACGACCCCGATGGCGTCTGCGGCGAAGAGAAGCTCAACTTCATCCTCGAGATGCGCGCTAAGGACCCGATGCACTGCAAGCCCTACGCTGACAAGTTCGGCGTTGAGTTCGTCGAGGGTCAGAAGTGCTGGGGCGTCAAGGACGTTGACGTTTACATGCCCGCCGCCACCCAGAACGACGTCAACATGGAGTGGGCGAAGAAGATCGCCGAGTCCGGTGTTCCCTACTACATCGAGGTCGGCAACATGCCCACCACCAACGATGCTCTCGCTTTCCTGATGGAGCAGAAGAACCTCACCGTCGCTCCTTCCAAGGCTGTTAACGCCTGCGGCGTTTCCGTCTCCGAGCTCGAAATGGCTCAGAACGCTCAGCGCATCTACTGGAGCGCTGAGGAAGTCGACGCCAAGATGGAGTCCATCATGAAGAACATCTATGATGCTTCTGTTGAGGCTGCCGAGCGCTATGGCCTGGGCTACAACCTGGTCGCCGGTGCTAACATCGCTGGCTTCCAGAAGGTCGCCGACGCCATGATGGCTCAGGGCATTTTCTAATCGAAAATCCCTCACGACTTTCTCGTGCCGCACATCTGTGCGCATGAACCAACAAGAAAAAGGCATCCTGTTTTTGCAGGGTGCCTTTTTTGTTGTCCTCAGGTGTTGTCGCGGCTGATGGGCTTTCGAACCAGCAGCGCAAACAGCGCCTTTTTGTCGAGCGGACAGAGCGGATAGAGATACCCCTTCCCCACGATCGGCTTCGTCGTCGCGAGCAGCGCGACGATCACGATGCACCCGAGCACCAGCCCGATCCAGTCCAGCGCGCCGACAAACAGCAGCAGCATCAGCCGCAGCAGCTTGAAGGCATAGCCGAGCTCATAGCTCGGCTGGGCGAAGTTCGCAATGGCGACGAAGGCCATGTAGGCCAGCACCTCCGGCACGAGCCAGTGCGCCTGCACGGCAAAATCGCCGAGCACGAGCGCGCCGAGCATGCTGAACGAGTTTGAGAACACATCCGGCGTGTTGAGCGAGGCGAGCTTCAATAGATCGACAATGAACTCCGCCAGCAGAAGCTGCACGAGCAACGGCACGGAATAGTGGCTGTCGATGGCTAAAAACTCAAGCCCTGCCTGCGTGCGCGACGGGTCCTTCACAAGCAGGAACCACACGGGCGTGATGAACATCGTGAGCAAAAACACCACAATGCGCAGGATGCGCAGATACGTCCCGATCAACGGCGGGAAGTAGAAGTCGTTTGCCTCCTGCACAAAGTCGAAAAAGTGCGTCGGCAGGATCATCGCCGCGGGCGAGTTGTCCACGAGCACGACGATGTCACCTTCCATGACGCAGGCCGTCGCGGCGTCGGGCCGCTCAGTGTATCGCACCTTGGGAAACGGCGTCCACCACTGCTTCTTGCCCATCATCGCCTCAGCGATGCTCTCCTGGCTCATCGAGACCGAGCGCACATCGATCTTTGCAAGCTTCTGCCGCACCTCGTCGAGCAGCTTTCTGTCGACCTTGTTTTCCAAATAGCAGAGCACCACGTCCGCGCGCGAGCAGTCCGACACCTTGTGACCTTCGAGCGTAAGCTGCGGGTCGCGAATGCGGCGGCGCAGCAGCGCCGCGTTGGCGACAAGCGTTTCGATGAAGCCGTCGTGCGCGCCGCGCAGCACCTTGCCCGACGACGGCTCCTCCACCTCGCGCGCGGGATACTGCTTCGCGTCGATCAGCGCGCACTCGTCATAGCCCTCGACCAGCAGCGCCATCTTGCCCAAAAATACGCTTGTCACCGCGTTTTTGACGTTTTGCTCGGCGTTTACCTCGTTGAATGTGATGTATCGGTCGATGAACTGCTGCATCGTCTGCGCGTCGCTGACGTCTCTGAGCGGCAGCCAGAAGCTCAGCATCCGCTCAATAACCGCGTCGTCGCCGTAACCGTCCACCACCCACATCCGCGCCCGCCTGCCGCCGACATACAAGTCGCGCGAGATCATATCAAAGCACCGCCCCACGCCAAGCAGATCATCCAGCGCGCGGGTGTTTTCCTCGTAGTTTGCCGAAAAAAGCTCCATAACCGCCCTCCGCCACATAATTTTCCTTATTATGCTCATGAGCAGAAATTTTATGCCGCGCGGGCGGCAGATTTTCCCTGCGACGTGCAGGGGACGCGGGAAAGGGGGCCATTCTCTCACGTGAGAGAATGGCCCCCTTTAAATCCCCCAAGAGAACGCGAGGGGAGTTCCCCTCGACCCCCGACATCGACAGCTTTAGGCTTGAAGAACTGCTCAGCCTGCGGAATCGGGTGCGGTGTACATGGCTTCGCCATGAATCCCTGCGATTCGTGACAACTCGCAACCGCGCCTTACTACCGTGAGGCGCGTGTGACGTTTGCTCGGCGGCAGACTGCCTGCGGAATGTGGCATTGCTGCACTCGCCACATTCTGGAGACTGGCGATAGACGGTGATTAGGCTGTACTCCTACAAGATGGGCAGAGCGGCAGCGGATGATAGGAGCAGAGGCAAATCGTCTTGCAATGCTAACGCGGCAGCGCCGCGCTATGAGCAGTGCAATCGGCAAGCATTGCAGCTCTTCGAGCTGCTCGCTTGCAATGGGAATTTTCTCTGGGAGGGTGTAAGGGAGGGATATCTCTTTTTGAAAAGAGATATCCCTCCCTTATCCGTTCCCCGCGTCAGGCGGGGAGCATATCAAACTTCTTTATTAAAGTAGAAGAACTTCTCGTCCTCTCCCTTCTTCCTCATGCAGGAAGAAAGCATCTTATAAGAAGCGTCGTTCTCCTTGAAGCACTTGGCGACGACGTGTCCCAGATGGCGCTGGTAGAGGCCCCATTCGGCCACGGCGCGGAACGCTTCGACGCCGTAGCCCTGTCCGCCGTATTCCGGCGCGATGCGGCAGCCTTCCTCCGCGCCGCCCTTGCCGTCGAAACGGTAGAGCAGCACCTCGCCGATGCACTTGCCGTCTAAACGGATGGCAAAGTTGATGGCGCGCTTTTTGGTAAAGTCCTCTCGCACAACGTCGAGGAAATAAGAGTCTAAGTCTTCACCCTTCCAGTCGGTGCGGTAGTCGTAGCCCCACCACTTGTTGCGCTCATCGTCGAGGCAAAGCGTGTTGTAGGCCTCGCGGTCCTTGTCGGTAAAGGCCGAAAGTGTCAGGCGCTCGGTCTTGAGCGTCGGGATCTCGTCCAAGTCCTCCAGCTCGTTTTTCACATCAAAGCAGAACTTTTCCGCGAGCTTGCACGGCAGGTATTGGAGCTTCGAGGTGCGAAGGCCGCGGTCGCCCGCATCGTCCTCACGGTTCAAATACCTGACGCCATCCACCGCGTAGCAGCGGGCGAACTCCTGCACCGTCGCGGGATAGACGCCCTCGTAGCCGTAGAGCGCCTTTTCGATGTGGACGTGCAGCGTCTCGCCGCAGCGCTCGGCCATCGCAATCGAAATGAGCCGCCCCTCGTACTCCATACCGCCGACGTAGAGCCACGACGCGCCCGTCAGGCGCAGCATCGTCTTGGCAAGCGCCAACTCCTGCTTGGCCGACTGCGAGGTCTTTTCAAACACCTCCGTATAGTCCTGCCAGAAGCGCTCGATCAGCGGCAGATCATCCTTCCCCAGCGCACGGAACTGCGCCTCGGGATAGAGTTTGCGGAATTTGTTGACGTGGTTGCGCTGGCCGCTGTAATGGCGGCCCGGGAACTCGCGCAGATCGTTCGCCTCGTAAATATAGTCGCGCCAGGAACGAAAATTGTTGAGGTGGAAGCGCGGATAGCGCTCTAAGAGCTTCGCCGCCTTCTCCTTTGGCACGACGGACAGCTCGAGCGAGATGCCCTGCTCCACGCAATAATCCTCAATGGCGCAGAGCGCGGCCTCCTCATCGCCGTCCGGTCCCGGCACGGGATAGTCGAAGCAGGGCTTGCCGTCGATGCAGTTTTTCACGATCAGGCAGCCCGCCGCCTCGGCATACTGCGGGTGCAGGTGCCCGCGCCACATCAGCTTGACGAGCGCGGAATACTCGCATAATTGGTAGTTGCAATTCTTATAATAGCGACGCAAGCGGGAAAGATCCCGCTGCGCAACGGGTTTGAATGTCAGCATGGAAAACCTTTTTCTCCTTTTCGAGTCGTATCGATTATTTTACCCGTTTTTGCGCCGCGTTACAAGTCTTTTTTCATTTGGGCTCCAGCTCGGCGAGCACCGTCTGCGCGCATTCAAGGAACTGCTGGAGCGACGCCTGCCGTCCCTCGCCTGCGCGCACAGCCATACCGAGCTCGCGTGCCGACTTGGGCTCCACCGGCACAAGCAGAACGCCGTCGCCGCGTCCTCGCAGCGTCAGCTCCGTCATCATGCTCACACCGAGACCGTGCTCGACCATGCTGATGACCGTCGGGTCGTCCACTGCCGTCGGCAGGATGTGCGGCTTGACGCCCACGCGGTTGAAGATGCGCATGATGTCCTTGTCAAAGCCCTGCGCAGGCATAATGAAGTCACGCCCGTCGAACTCGCTCAGCGGATACCCCGTGCGCCCGTCGATGGGATAGTCCTTGGGCAGCACGGCATACATCGTGTCGTCGCGCAGGTGGATCCACTCGTAGCCGCTCTCCTCTTCCTGATGGCTGACGAAGATGACATCCATCTTTCCCTGCGCCAAAAGCTCATAGGGGCTGCGGATATGATCCGCCATGCGGATGTCGACGTCAACGTCGGGCCGCTCCTCACGAAAGCGGCGGATGATGCTCGGCAGCCAGTGCATAGCCATGCTAGCGAACGCACTCACGCGGATGACCTCGCTGCGCGAGGACGCCACCTGCGCGATCGTGCTGTCAAGCCGCGCGTTGGCCTGCAAGAATTCGCGGATGGCGGGCGCCACGCGCTCGCCGTCCTTCGTCAGGCGGACGCCGCCGCGCCCGCGCTCAAGCAGCGTGAAGCCGACCTCGCGCTCGAGGGAATTCATCATGTGCGTCAGGCCGGACTGCGTGTAGCCCATCACCTCCGCCGCCTTGGTAAAGCTGCCGAGGTCTACCGCCATCAGCAGCGCTTCTAACTTTTTGCTCTCCATAGGATATTCCTTTCCTATTAGTATTCAGCATGTTTGGATTATAATATATCCTCGCGCCGTATGCAAGCGGAATTCTCGTTTTCAGCTCCTTTTTACAAACTTTTTCCATCATCTGTCATACAGCTTGGTCTTTTTTGTCCGCCTGCTGCGTAAAATAGAGGCTGAGGTGATGATCTTGAAACGACGTTTCGCGCTCTTGCTGCTGTTTTTGTTGACTTTTCTTGCACTCTGCTTTTCCTGCGCCAAAGACGGCCAAGCTGTCGCCGTCTCGGCCCCATCCCAACTGCGGCGCTGCATTGCGCTGACCTTTGACGACGGCCCCTCCCCGCAGACGACCGCCACCCTCCTTGACGGGCTCAAGGAGCGCAGCGCGCACGCGACGTTCTTCCTCATCGGCGAGCAGATCGCAGGCAACGAAGATCTCGTCCGCCGCATGAAAGACGAAGGCCATCAGGTCGGCGGCCACAGCTACACGCACATCCGTCTTGACAGCGCTGACGCCGCTGCACTTGCCGAAATCCAGAAAACGGACGAGACGCTGCGCGCCATCCTCGGCGACGGTGACTACTGGCTGCGCCCGCCCTGGGGCTTTGCAAGCGACGCACTCAAAAGCGCCGTCTCCGTCCCGCTCATCTACTGGACGCTCGACACGATGGATTGGAGCGTGCGCAACAGGGACCTCGTCGCGCACCACATCATCGAAAACGCCAAAAGCGGCGACATCGTTCTCCTGCACGACCCATATGACACGAGTGTCGAGGCCGCACTTCAGACCATCGACGTTCTTAGTGAGCAGGGCTACGAGTTCGTTACGCTCGAAGAGCTGTTTTCCAACGCCGGCGTCACGCCGCAGGCCGGACACTTCTATCTGCGCGCGGATGAAGAAGTCCCGTGGTGAGGTCTCGACAAAATTTTTGAAAAAATTTCAAATTAGGACTTGCATTTTCCGGACTGGTGTGCTATTCTATCTAAGCTGACATTGAGCAGTACACATCATCCGGGTGTGGCGCAGTTGGTAGCGCGCTTGACTGGGGGTCAAGAGGCCGTGAGTTCAAGTCTCGCCACTCGGACCAGCTAAAAGCCTTGAAATCGTATGATTTCAAGGCTTTTTTGCAACTTTTGAGAGCGAAATGCACAGTGTGAAAATGCGTGAAAACTCCAAAAGCGCACAAAAAAGCGCACAACTGCCTTGAAAAAGTTGCGGCGGCTGCTTTTGCATGATATACTTAAAATATCAGTGAATTTAAAACAGTATTCAAGAGGGCTGCCAGCGATGAAGAAAAAACTTTTTTGCATTTTCGGTTTGATCCTGATCGTCTCGGCTATCGCCTATTTTTGCCACGATCACAGCGTACTTCCGCTCGACGCCGAAAACGCAAACTATATCAGTTTTAAAATTTACCCTCAAAATGAGCCGAATTATATGGTGACAAACGATGACCGAGTGAAAGAGATCGTGCGTGCTATCAATGAACTGGATGTGCAGGAAACAACGGATCAAGTAGACAGGATGTCGGATAGCTTTTACTATTTTTGGATTCAAATATCGGACAAAGATATCCCTGTTGAACTGGATGAAGATACCATTTCGATCAATAATGAACGCTATCAGGCGGACACATCGGATTTACGCGAGCTTTTGGATAAGACGTATCGTGATGTGATGAGCGGTATTATCGATTGATGAAGATAATATCCGCGTTTAAAGGAAAAATTGCTTGGACTTCGATTTGTAGATAGCAAAGGAGTGGGGCGCAGCTCCGCTCCTTTTTTCTGTTTTCACCCCTCCAGCGGCTTGATCTCCTTATGCTCCACGCGAGGCAGCTTGCAGGCATCGGCAGGATTGAAGCGCAGATAACCGATTGCCACCGCCTGCTGCAGCGCCTTGTGCAACACACCATGCGCAGCAGAGTTCCGCTATCCTCCACATTCCCGTCATCATCCCTTGTGCTATACTCCCGATAGGAGAGTATAGCAGTGCGCCCTTTAGTTCCTAAAGAGATTTCCCTTAATACTTTTTCATCAACTTATTAAAAATGATAATTCCTGTGATAATTTGAAACATTAAATATCCGCTGAGATAGAGTATGATCATGCGAGCATTGTCGATAACTTCCAATGCTCCGAGAATACTGAAAACCAAAATAGAGAAACAAATAACCACCAGTCCTATGCCGTAAGCATATCTTCCGGCTCTATCTCTAATTTTTGTTTTCAACTCGTCATGTTGCTCAATTCGGTCGTTCTCCAAACGTTCTTCGTATTGCTCTTTATTCTTGGGGGAACTCCAATAAAAATATTTGCATATCATCATAATTCCAGGGAAGATACCTGCGCCAGCAAAGCCCCATAAAATGCCCTCTAACTTTGTTTCAATCAATAGCGCAACAATCAAACAAACCACACCGAAAAGCACATATAGTATCCCGGTTATCAAATTACTCTTTTTCATTTCCTGCACCTCTTTCATAGATAAAGATTTCTTCAATCCGTTTACCAAAAAAGTCTGAAATTGCAAAAGCTAATTCCAATGATGGATTATACTTTCCTGTTTCGATTGAACTAATGGTTTGTCTTGAAACACGAAGCATTTTTGCAAAATCATCTTGATTTAATCCTCGCTCCTTTCGTAACTGCTCAACTTTATTCTTCAAAAAAACGCCTCCTAGCATGACAAGTTTCCTTTACAAACTTACTATAGCATGGCACGCCCATCTTGTCAAGTTTCCTTTACAACATTTACTTCTTAATCATGGGAAAATTACAATTTATTCATACAGTAAGAGTGCCCAAACATTTTTTGTCCGGGCGCTCTCAGTACCAGTCATGGATCATCCGCTTTGGCAATATCTGTCGAAAAATTCACCGACGCCTCGCCGGAGTCTGATTTTTCCGTGAGCGGGCAAAAAAAGCGCCCGCCCAATGACAAGCGCTTCCCCTTTGTTCACTTCAGGTATTTTGCGACTTCCTGCTCAAGCTCCTGCCACACGGAATATTTCGCGCCGTTTTCATCGAAGAAGGCCTTCAAATCGCGGTTCAGCGCGCTCATTTCGTCGACCGCGTTCATCGCATGCTCGGACGCGCAGATCTTTCCGAGGCTCGTGGCGGACATGAGCTTAAAAAAGCGCAGACAGGTCTTGCGGTACGCCGCGCCTTCAAACTCCGCGTTGTCCTTCGGCAAAATTTCATGTCCCGCGTTTTTGATCGCGCGGTAGCCCTCGATATTAGCGTCGATCAGTCGGCTTAAATAGGCCGTGTTGCCCTTGAGCTTTTTGAGGTCGACGGACGCCACATACTCCCGCTCCCGATGGCCTGCCGAGGACGCAAAGGCAAACATCACGTTTTTCTCCGGCAGCGAAGCGCTCAGCGCACTTGCGCGCATGTCGTTTCCCACAAAGACGATATTCTTTGTCGGATTCGTCCGCAGGGTATCGAGGATCGCGTCGAGCTGTGTATAGCGCAGGACGACGAAGATCACGTCGTACTTGTCCTCCGCTTTCAGCTCCGCCGTGACCGGAATGCGGCTGACCGACATGCGGGGCGAAAACTTACCCTTGATCCGAAGGCCGTTTTTGGGATGCTCTCGCCCCATGCTCCCCGCGCCAGCAGCGTGACGTCCTTTCCCGCGCGGAAGAAATTCCGCGCCAGATTGCAGCCGAGCACGCCCGCGCCGAATACTAAAATTTTCATAGCCAAGTCTCCTCTTATCCTAAAAATACCTGTTTCCTTCGTTCTGCCTCGTCTCGCTATGCTCTCGTTCCGATTTTCTTTCGTTTTACGTCAGTTAGTCATCTCTAACCGAAACATAGTAACTGACAGTGCAAAAGTCAAGATGTCTTTTTACCGCTCTCCGGTGCTTCCTTGCCCTTTTTCATCTTCTCCTTCACTCGATCAACAAATCCCCGCTTCAAAAGGGGCTGCGCATTGTTCATCTGTACTGGCCTGTTTTTGTCACTTTGCCAGATTTGTTCAAAAAATATCTGCTTTTGCAAATTTAATCTTGCTTCTTCCGGATATTTTCATATAATGTTGACGACTGAACAGGAGGTACCACCATGTATGTTACCTACAGCAACCTTTTTAAGCTCCTCATCGACAAGGGCTTAAATAAAACGGAATTTGCGCGCGAGGTCGGCATCAGCTCCAACACGCTCGCCAAGCTCTCGAAAAATGAGTTCGTCTCGCTCGAGGTGCTTGTGCGCATCTGCCGCCAGCTCGACTGTTCGCTCGGCGACGTGGTGCAGCTCGCCCCGCCTGAGCCGCCGATCAAAAGCGGCCTTGAGCGCATGAAGAAGCGAAGACCCACCCACGAGAAAGGAGGCAATGCGTACCGCCATGAGTAATGAAACCAAGGAGACCGGCTCCAGCTTTATGGAAAAGCTGTCGACGGTCATCGTCGACAAGCGAAATCTCATCTTTTTGCTCACGATCATTCTGCTCGTATTCTCCGCCTTTTCCCGCAACTGGGTCGAGGTCGAGAGCGACCTGACGTACTACCTGCCGTCTGATTCCGAGACGAAGCAGGCGCTCGACATCATGGACGAGCAGTTCACGACCTATGGCACGGCCGAGGTCATGGTGGCCAACATCACGCCAGAGCAGGCCGCCGCGCTCAAGCCCAAGATCAAGGAGATCAAGGGCGTGCAGAGCGTGGACTACGACGAGACCACCGCACATTATAATAACCTCTCCGCCCTCTATTCCATCACCTTTGCCTACAGTGAGGATGACGAGGCCTGTCTCGACTCGCTCGAAGCCGTGAAGGAATACCTGTCCGACTACGATCTGTATGTCGACACGGATCTTGGCAACACGCAGCAGGAGACCATCGACCACGAGATCAGCGTCATCATGGTGTATGTCGCCATCGTCATTGTCATCGTGCTGCTCTTCACGTCCGAGACCTACGGCGAGGTGCCGGTGCTCATTCTGACGTTCGTGGTCGCGCTCGTACTGAATCAGGGCACAAACTTCCTGATGGGCAAAATCTCGTTCATTTCAAACTCGGTCACAAGCATCTTGCAGTTGGCGCTGTCCATCGACTACGCCATCATCTTCTGCAACCGATTTAAAGAGGAGCACCGGCTGCTGCCGCTGCGTGAGGCCGTCATCGTCTCGCTGAGCAAGTCGATCCCCGAGATCGGTGCGAGCAGCCTCACGACCATCGGCGGCCTTGTCGCGATGCTCTTCATGCGGTTCAAGCTCGGTCCCGATATGGCGCTTTGCCTCATCAAGTCGATTTTGTTCGCGCTGCTCGCGGCGTTCATCGTGATGCCAGGCCTTCTGATGCTTTTCGGCCCGCTGATCGACCGCACGCAGCACCGCAGCTTCGTGCCGAAGATCCCGTTCGTCGGCAAGCTCGACTATGCCACACGCTACATCATCCCCATCGTCTTCGTGGTGCTGGCCGTCATCGGCTACCGCCTGTCGTCCGACTGCCCCTACGCCTACGGCTATGGCCTCATCTCCGCCCCCAAGCAGAATGAGACGCAGTTTGCCCAGCAGATGATCGAGGATAACTTCACCTCGAAGAACATGCTGGCGCTCATCGTCCCCACGGGCGACTACGACAAGGAGTCCGCCATCTTAGACGAGCTCGGCCAGTACGACGAGGTCGACTCCACGATGGGTCTTACCAACATCGAAGCACTCGACGGCTACATGCTGGCCGACAAGCTGACGCCGCGTCAGTTCGCCGAGCTCGCGGGTCTCGATTACGAGGCCGCGCAGGTCGTCTACGCCGCCTACGCCGCGCAGCATTCAGAATATGGCAAGCTTGCGGGCAATCTCGCCACCTACAAAGTCCCGCTCATCGACATGTTTCTCTTTGTCTGCGATCAGGTGGATTCCGGCATCGTGACGCTCAGTGACGACCAGACGCAGATGCTCCAGGATGCCGAGGTCCAGATGAACAGTGCCAAGGCCCAGCTTCAAGGTACGGATTACGACCGCATGCTCATCTACCTCACGCTGCCCGAAAGCAGCGACGAGACCTACGCCTTCACCGACAAAATTCTCGAAATTGCCGAAAAGTATTACCCCGATGAAAACGTCTACCTCGCGGGCGAATCGACGAACGAATACGAATTCGAAAAGTCCTTCGCCGTGGATAACAAGGTCGTCAGCATCGTGTCGGTGCTCGTGGTTATGCTGGTGCTGCTCTTCACGTTCAACTCCGCCGGTATGCCGGTGCTGCTGATCCTCGTGATTCAGGGCTGCATCTGGCTCAACTTCTCGTTCCCGACCATCACGGGCAAGTACATCTTCTTCTTAGGATATCTAATTGTTTCTTCCATCCAGATGGGCGCGAATATCGACTACGCCATCGTCATCGCCAGCCGCTATCAGGAGCTCAAATCCAAAATGCACCACCGCGACGCCATCGTCGAGACGCTGAACTTCGCCTTCCCGACGATCATCACCTCCGGCTCGATCCTCTCGATCTGCGGCTTTTTGATCGGCAGCATGACCTCTGAGCCCGTCATCGCGGGCATCGGCGAGAGCCTTGGCCGCGGCACGGTCATCTCCATCATCATGGTCATGTTCGCCCTGCCGCAGATCTTGCTCATCGGCAGCGGCATCGTCGACAAGACCTCGTTCTCCGTCCCGTCCATCACGGAAAAGAAATCGGGTCACGGTAAGGTCTCCGTCAACGGCATGGTGCGCGGCAACATCAATGGTACGGTGCATGGCATCATGCACGCCACGGTCGAGGGCGACATCGACCTGAATCTGATCTCCGGATCTGCAAATGAGGAGCAAGACGATGAAGAAGACTAATCATTTCTATCGCTTCTGCGCGCTTGCACTCTCGTGCCTGCTGCTCATCTCGCTTCTCCCTGCCACGCAGGTCTTGGCAGACGGGGACGGCGCCATCCATATCAAGAGCGCAGAAGACTTACGATCCCTCGCGCATTCCTGCACGCTCGACTCCTGGTCGCGCGGTAAAACCGTTGTGCTTGACAACGATATCGAGCTGACCGACGATGACGAGCTCCCCATCCCGACGTTCGGCGGCACGTTCAACGGCAACGGCCACACCATCAGCGGCCTTTCCATCACGCAGAGCGTCTCCCCCGCCGGTCTTTTCGGCGTGCTGCAAAAGGACGCCGTCATCAAAAACCTGAATGTTGAGGGCACGGTCACCCCGTCCGGCGACAGCGAAAATATCGGCAGCATCGTGGGTGAAAACCACGGCACGATCGAAAGCTGCACATTCAACGGAAGTGTTTCCGGCAAACGCAGCGTCGGCGGCATCGCGGGCCGCAACCTCGCCACGGGCATCGTGCGCGCGTGCGACGCCTCGGGCGCGATCTTCGGCCAGAGCATGACCGGCGGCATCGTGGGCGAAAACCTCGGTTCCATCGTCTCCTGCCGCGGCCGCGCCTATGTAAACATCGAGAGCACCGACCCCTCCATCGACCTGAGCAATTTGAACCTCGAATTCTCGCTCGACCTCGCCAAGCTCTCCCGCGCCGACACGCTCAACACCGCCACCGACACCGGCGGCATCGCGGGCTATTCCTCCGGCGCGATCGCGTCGAGCACAAACTACGCCGCCGTCGGTTATCAGCACATCGGCTACAATATTGGCGGCGTGGTCGGCCGCAGCAGCGGACAAGTGCTCGCGTGCAGCAATGAAGGCGCGATCTGCGGGCGAAAGGACGTCGGCGGCATCGCCGGCCAGATGGAGCCCTATATCCGCATGGAGATCTCCGACGGTCTGCTGCAGCAGCTCAAAACACAACTCAACGAGCTCAGCGGTCTTGTCAACACAGCAACCAACCATGCCGAAGGCGGCTCGAATGAGATTGCCTCGCGCCTGAACAGCATGTCCGGCTATGTGGATAACGCCGCCAACGAGCTGAACAACGTCCGGCTGAACGCCAGTATTGACAGCGTCATCACCGGCGACGGCTCCCATTCCTCCGACACTCTGATCGGCGGCAGCAGTGCCGCAGGCGCGGGCGCGAGCCACGAGGGCAATGCCTCGGGCACCGTCACCGGCTCGACTCAGATTGTCGCTGCACCGGATCTTGGCGGGCTGACCTCGTCGATCAACGGCCTGAGCAGTCAGGTCACGATGCTCAACAACGCCGCCAGCGGCACGGTCGGCACATTGGCAAATGATATTCGTTCGATCAACAACAAGTTCAACGAGCTGACAGGAACGCTGTTTTCCGCCATTTCCTCGCTCAGCGGCGGCACGGGCGACATCATTGTCGACACCTCCGATGTCGACATCGATTCCGTCACGTTCGGTAAAGTCTCTTCCTGCCGCAACAGCGGCGCGGTGTACGGCGATGTGAATACCGGCGGCATCACAGGCTCCATGACCATTGAATACACGCTCGACCCCGAGGACGATGTCACGGGCCATCTTTCGAACATCTACCGCAAGCAGTATGAGTACCGCTCCATCATCCAGAAGTGCGTCAACACCGGCGATGTGGCCGGTAAGCGCAGCTATGTCGGCGGCATCGTCGGCCGCATGGACCTCGGCTATCTGACTGCGTGTGAGACGTCGTCCTGCACCATCACGAACGAAAACGGCAGCTATACCGGCGGCATCGCCGGTCTCACCGGCGCAACGGTGCACGGCAGCTTTTCCAAGTGCACGCTCAGCGGCAAGAAGTATGTCGGCGGCATCGTCGGCTCCGGCGTACAGGAAAATGTCGACGGCAGCGGCAGTACCGTGAGCTGGAACTACTCGCTCGTCGATATCACCGACTGCCAGCAGTACCAGGGCGCGATCTCCGGCAGCGATACGGGCACGTTTGAGCACAACTACTATGTCTCCGACGATCTTCCCGGCATCAACCGTCAGGGCTATACCGGGCGGGCCGAGCCCATCAGCTATGCAGAGCTTCTCACGCTGCCCGATCTCCCCGAGAGCATGAAGTCCTTCACGCTCACCTTCGTCGCCGACGACAAGACGGTGCTTAGCCGCGCTTTCAACTACGGCGACTCCATCGACGAAAGCGACATCCCCGAGCCGCCCGCCAAGAGCGGCTGTCACGTCCACTGGGACCGCACCGACCTCACGAATCTGCACTTTGACACCGTCGTCACCGCTGTTTACGAGGCCTACACCCCCGGCCTTGCCTCTGAACAGACGCGAGAGAGCGGACAGGCTGTCATCTTGGTCGAGGGCAACTACAACGACGGCGACGCCATCACCGTGACCGCCCAGCCGCTCACGCCCGCGGCGTTCGATGTGCAGTCCGGCACCGTGCTCGATCGCGTGAAGGGCTATTTTGCCTGCCTCAGCCGCGGCGAGATGCCCTCGATGGTCGCCAACGCCGAAGTGCTTGAGCAGTGGCGCATCGACCTTGCCGACGACGGGCAGGACACGCACACCATGCGCTATCTCCCGCCCGACGGGCAGAAGGAGCTGCGCATCTACACCCGTGAAGACGGCGGCAGCTGGCAGGAGGCCGACTGCGGCACGATGGGCAGCTACCTCACCTTCTCCACGAGCGGCGACAGCGTTGAGTTTGCCGCCGTGCGGACGCTCGACGTCTGGGGCATCTGGCTCGGCGTGCTCGCCGTGCTGGCTGTTCTGATCCTTATCATCGTTCTGCTCGTCCACCGCCACAAGCGCAAGGCGCGCAGACGCGCCGAAGCGCTGGCGCGCAGCGCGAGCGCCGTCTCGCAGGCCGAGCAGATCGTTCGCGGCGAGGACGCCAATGCGTCCACAGCAGACGAAGCCCCTGCCAAGGCAGATGCAGCCGCCCCCGCAGCGGTCGAAGATGCCACTCAGGCGGATGCGCCTGTGTCCGTTGAATCTACGGCAGTCCCCGCCGCCGTGGCAGTAGCAGCGACCGCTGCGCCGGTCGTCACCGCCGCGGTCGAGGGCGCAGAAAGCGTTCCCACTTCCGAACCCGCTCCCGCAGCCGATCCCGACTCCATCGAGGCGCGCCTTGCGCGCGCGGAAGAGGAACTTCGGCTTCTTCGCGAGGAGCGCGAGGCACGCGAAAACATGCTCACGCAGCCCGCAGTACCGCCCGCGCCGAAAAAGCGCAGGCACCGCCGCTTCCTCCCTATTCTCATCACGATTTTAGTCTTGCTCGGCGCGGCTGCGGCGTTCTTCCTCCACTCCGACTTTAAGAAGGACCTCGAAGCCTACCGCCTTGTCGAGGCGCGTGTCAAAGAGGACCCGATGACCATGGACGTCACGGTCGACGCCTCCTATGGCAAAATCAGCCTGAGCGCGGATGCCTCCGTCGCCCGCACGAAGAAGGACGGTGCTCCCATCACCTGCATCGAGCGCGACGGCGCGGCGCTCTACTACGCAGACGGCGCGATCTACCTTGAAAACGGCAAGTCCTACGCTGTCGGCGGCGCATTCCCAAATTACGCCGAGCTCATGGATGAGACCGCCGAGCTCTGCCGCACGCTCACGGTGACGAAATCCGTTGACGGGCAGGAAAAGCGCTACACCCTCACCGCCGAGGGCGACGACGCGAGCACACTGCTGCGTCTTCTCACCTCGGACGATATCGCGAACGCCGCATCGCTTTCCGCGATCCGCGTGGATCTCACCGCCGAGAGCGGCGAGCTGATGGACGTAAGCTTCACGGCGGAAAACTCCGGAGATCTTCGCGTGGAGGCCGCCGCGCACTTCACCGACGCGCTCGCGCCGGTGATCCCCGACGATGTGCTCACCGCCATCCATTCGGGCAGCAATGACGACGCTTCCACGCTGACGGACAACGCGCTCCGTCTGCTGGGTGCCTGGGGCGAGCTGACCGCGGACGATCTGTCCGCCGACATTGCTCTTTCCGCCGACTGCGGCCCGATCGTGCTGAACAGCACGCTCCAGTACGACCGCAGCAGCATCGACGGTCAGAGCTACGGCAGCATCCGCAAAAACACCCTCGCCGTCTACTTCTCCGGCAGCAAGATCTGCGACGCGGACGGCAACAGTGTCGACACCGCGAGCCAGCAGCTCGTCGATGCCACGTCGCTCATTGACCTCTGCTACCAGTCCATTCTGAACGGCAGCGCAGGCTGCGATAAGGCGAGCGACGGCTATCTCTACGGTCTTTCGCTCGACTCCGACGCGATGAGCGAGCTCGCCGCCGCCATCGCGCCGGATATCAAGGCACAGGATGTGACCTTCTCCTCCGGACGCATTTCCGTCCGCGTGAGCGAGCAGGGCGAGCTCCAGTCCGTCAACATCTCGTGCAGCGGCGCGCTGCACCTCATCCTCTCCGATGCTCCGGTGTCGCTCTCCGCCGTCATCACGCCGGCGGATCGTGCATTCTCGATTCCCCAGCCGGCGCTCAACGCGCTGAAACAATAGAAAAGCGGAGGGAGATTCATACTATGGGAAATCGCATCATTAGCATCAGCCGCCAGTTCGGCAGCGGCGGCCACGAAGTGGCTGTGAAAACAGCGGATCTCCTCGGCATCCGCGTCTATGAGCGCGAGCTGATCCGCCTCGCGTGCGAGTACGGCGAGCTTTCGGAAAAAACGCTCTCCCCCTCGGACGAAAAGGCGACCAACCCCTACCTCTTCCAGACCGTGCACGAGGGCAACCACCATGTGCTGCGCGGCAAACCGACGAGCGAAGTGCTCTTCGCCCTGCAAAGCCACGAGATCCGCCGCATCGCCCGCCACGAGGAGTGTGTGTTCGTGGGGCGCTGCGCAGACTATGTGCTGCGCGGCGAAGACGTGAGGCTTCTCACCGTGTTCGTCGCCGCGCCGGACGAGCACCGCATCCAGCGCAAAATGGCGCAGGAAAAGCTCACGCGCGACCAAGCCATCCGCCTGATCCGCAAGATGGACAAGCAGCGCCGCAAGTATTACGAGAGCTACACCCACAAGGCCTGGGGCGCGCCGGAGGGGTATGATCTTTACCTTGACACCGGTGCGCTGTCGACCGCTGACGCGGCGGCGGTCATTGCGGAGCGCTTCCGCAAGCTGTAAAAAATTGGGGACCACCGAAAGGTGGTCCCTTCTTTTTTGCGGCCCGAAACGGCTGCGGTTTTCCCCGCCTGACGCGGGGAAGCGAGCAAAGGGGGACATTCTCTCACGTGAGAGAATGTCCCCCTTTAGATCCCCCAAGAGAACGCAAGGGGCCTTGCCCCTTGACCCCGCCATTGTCGGCGCTGGGCTTGAAGAGCTGCACGCGCTGCGCAATGTAAGTGCGGTGTACATGGCTTCGCCATGAGCCCCTACGATTCGTTTTCGTTTGCAACCGCGCCTTTCTATCGTGAGGCGCGTGTGACGACAGCACGGCGGCAGACTGCGTGCCGAATGCGGCATTATTGCACTCGCCGCATTGATGAGTGCCTCGGTAGACGGAAATTAGGCTGCACTGCCACGAAACTGGCAGAGCGGCAGCGGATAATAGAAGCAGAGGCAAGTCGTATAGCAAAACCAATGGCGGTGAGCGTCAGCAATACCGCCACGCAGGCAGTTGCATTCCGGAGGCAAAAAGCCCCTTCGGGCCCGAGACTGCCAATCAAATTCCTTTCTCTTGGGGGTCAAAGGGGGATATTCTCTTTCCGAGGAAAGAGAATATCCCCCTTAACCGCTCACCCTGCGCGGCCGCAGGGAATTTCTAAAGGCTTCCTGAGCCTTTAATTCTTTGCAAAATGAATGGTAATCGGACAAATCTCTGCTTTTGTCCCCACGCGCATGTTGGGTCCGAACAGGCCGACGCCGGAGGTGACGATGTTGTGCATCTTTCCCTTTTGGAGATACCCGCAGGCATTTTCCCACATCAGCTTGATGGTGAGATTTCCCGGGAACATCTGTCCATCGTGCGTGTGGCCGCAGAGGTCTATGTCGACGCCCGCGTCCGCGAGCTCCTGCAGCTCTTTGGGCTGGTGGTCGAGGACGATGATGGGCTTATCCTTGTCCAGACCTGCCGTGATCTCATCGGGCGTCTTGCGCGTCTCGATGCCGCGGCCCGGGCGGTGCGCGTCGGGGCGGCCATAAAGGTAGAACTTTCCATCGATGAGCATGCCCTCGTCACGCAGGAGCGTGGTGTTCGCGTCCTTCAAGAATTCGTCCATGCGCGGGTCGCTCTCCTTCTTCTCGCTCTGGCGGAAGGTGAAGCCCGCGAGCACCGGCTCTTCGATGTCGTGGTTGCCGTAGCAGGCGTAAACGCCGTATTTCGACCGGATGCTGCGCAGCGTGGCGGCGATGGTCTCAGGGGCTTCCACCGCCTCCCACTCGTTATCGAAGATGTCTCCCGCGATGACGACGAGGTCGGCGTCCTGTTCGTTGATCCTGTCTACCATCTGCTGCATCTGCTTTTCGCCGATGTTGTAGCCAAGGTGCAGGTCGGCCACGAGCACAACCTTCATCTCATCCATGCCCTCAACAGTCTTATCGACCGTCACGTCATACGGCGTCACGTGGATGATGCGCGCGTTGACGACGCCCCAGATGGATGCGATCAAAATGACCAGCGCGCACACACAGCCCGCGATGCGGTGCATCTGTGTCGTGACGAAAATGTGCTTGAACGGCAGCACGTACCCCAGCAGCAGCCGCAGCAGATCCGCCGCGATGACCGCGAGCAGCACATACAGCAGTACGCCGAGCCAGTAGTTGCCGATGAGCTTCATCACGCGCCGCGCCCGCCCCTCCGGCAGGAAAAACGCGATGACGATGGAGCAGGCCAGAAACGCCTGCACAGCCACGGGCAGCGCCCAGTGGCGCGCTGTGCGGAAAAACGGGAACCAGGCTTTCACCCAGCCCATCACGCGGCGCAGTAAATAGTAATTCGCCAGCAGGTACACCGGCGCAAGCAGAATTGCGATCATGTCAACGCGGGAGCATCGCTCCCCTCGCTTCCTTTCGAATCAAAAATCTTCGGTCATCATAGCACGTTTTTCTATCCATTGCAACGCATCCCCGCGGTTGACATTCCGCATGCGGCATGATACCTTTAGAGTCGAAAAATAACATGGATCAAGGAGGACGATCCGATGAAAATGCTCGAAACCATCCACATTCTCCCCGTGCGCGCGGAGAGCGCTGCGCCCGCGCCGCTGCGCGGCAAAAAGCTCGACCAGCGCGCCGTGCTGCAAGTCGTCCGCAAGGTCGACTGGAAAAAGGCCGGCCTCATCGCCGGCGGCGTGACTGTCGTGTGCGCCGCAGCCGGCACAGCGAGCCGGTACAAATTCTATCAGGGCATCGTCGCGCGCGAGCTCAAAAAACAGCTCGCCCCGCTGAACGACAAGCTTGACGCCCTGCAGGCTGAAAACCGCATGCTGCGCGCGGAGCTTGAAAAGAAGAACGCCCCCTCCGAGGAACAGAACTGAACCAAAATTGCCCGAACAAATTCCAGTTCGGGCGATTTTTTGCTCTCCGCTGGCGCTTTCCCCCTCCGCATGGTAAAATGGGCAAAAACAGGACTGTTTTCCGCAAAAAGTCTTCATTGCTACCCACGGTTGCGCAATTGTCTACTGCAATACATGGCATTTTGCGCACACTAACGCTATGCTTTTTGCGAAAGGAGGAACCATGGCACTACCTGAAAAACTCTACACACTGCGCAAAAAGAGCGGTCTTTCGCAGGAGCAGCTCGCGGAGGCGCTGAACGTCTCGCGTCAGGCCATCTCCAAATGGGAGGGCGGAGTTTCCCATAGTTAAAGATACCACACCAAATATGATGAACCCACGCTTAT
>ERZ857969.1162-NODE-1162-length-38132-cov-5.091131_pt1 | contig 38132 bp, 37 predicted proteins | sample MGYA00519864_ERZ857969 | MGnify/ENA primary metagenome ERZ857969 (study PRJEB31778, sample SAMEA3449382) | human gut metagenome | biome: human gut; feature: human-associated habitat; material: faeces | place: United Kingdom | collected 2010/2012 ...
TTATATAATATATGATTTAGTAATAGATATACTAATTAATATAAGTACTAAGAAGACAATATTTATTACTTTAATAATAGGCTTAATACTAAAAGTAATATCTGAAATACCTTTAATTAGTACAGTATATAGAATGGGATATAACTTATACTTTGGTAGTGTAATATCAATTATTTTAGGTTTAATACTAAGTATAGTAGTAGGAGTTATTATTATTAAAAATAAACTAAAAATAACATTATTAGATAACTTTGATAATGTACTAAATATTATATATGAAAATATTATATTATGCTTTATATTAATATTGTTTACATTAATAATTAAAGTAAATACTAAAAGTATTTTAACAAGTATTTTAACTATTATAAGTTACTTATCTATTACTATAATATTTCATATAATAAAGAATATTTTAACTAAAAAAAGAGTGTGATAATTATTGCACTTTTTTATTTATTATGCTATCATTATATTAGTAGAATAGTGAGGAAATTATGAAAAAAAGTAAAATATTTATGATAGCTAGTATTTGTACTTTATGTCTTAGTATCATAGTAAGTACTTATGCTATGTATAGAGAAAATTTATTTGATAATTTAACAGTAGATACAATTACTAATGGACTAGATTATTATATTAGTTATGATAAAGGAACTGATATAACATCAGGAACATTAGATCCTAGTACTGATTATACAGGCGGTAATAGTGCTACGATTACTTTTGGAAAGAAAGATAATACCTATGATATATATGGACATATATACCTAGATATAGGAGCTATATCTTCGTCTCTTAGTAGTACTACAGCATTAAAGTATACTCTATTGGATACCTCTGGATCAATAATAGCCTCTGGTAATTTAGCAGGTAATTCTGCAGGTTCTTCAGTTCTAATTAAAGCAAATATACCACTTGACATAACAAGTAAAACATATACAGTATATTTATGGCTAGATGAACAAGAAGAATTAGATCCAAATCTTTCTTCAGAGACTCTTACAGTTACTGTAAGATGTGAGGCCTCAATGAAACCAATAGCAGTTCCTTCAGTGAACTATATATCAGATTTATATTATAATGCACCAAAAGAAAGTGTAACTAATAATAACATAACTTATAACAAAGCACCGTCAGTAAAATTAATGAGTGATAGGCTAGGCGGAACAACAAAAACGTTAGATAGTGGTAATATAAGATATTATGGAACAGCTCCAAATAACTATGTTTATTTTAATTGTTCTGATTATAATAACCAAACATCAGATAGTTGTGAAGTATGGAGAATAATAGGTGTATTTAATGGAAATACAAAGATAATGAAACAAGAAATAATAGGAGAGCAGAGTTGGAATGCTACGATGGCCAACGATTGGGGAAATTCTTCATCAAAAACTTATTTAAATGAAACATACTATAATTCATTAAAAAACACAGAAACTAAAAATATGATTTTATCATCAACCTGGAATTTGGGTGGAAGTAATAGTGTGGCAATCTATTCTGATGCGTTGTATCAAGCAGAAAGAGGAACAACAACATGTTGTAGTTTTGATACAACTACAACTGCCAATATAGCTTTGATTTATGCGTCTGATTACAGTTATGCTGCAGAATTTGGAGCTGATTATTGTAACAGTACTGTAGGAAGTTATACCGATACAACCTGTGCTAATAATAATTGGATGAAACCAATATTTACTTCTACTAGTTGGGTACTAAATAATAATTCTGCCCACCAAAGTATTGTTTGGAATATTACATCAACAGGAGCTGTAAGTGCAGGAAATGTGAGAAATGTTGGTGCTACGTATGATATTATACCAACATTATATCTAAAATCAACAACTACAATTCTAGATGGTGATGGAACAATTTCAAATCCATATCAATTACAATAATAATAAAAAGAATAAGAAGGGAGATATTATGAGTAATGTTTCTAATTACTATATCAGAAAGAAAGAAGATTTATTAAGTGATAAAAGTTCTTATATAGTAGGAAATAAATATAGATTTACTATATTATCTCCTAGATTAATAAGATTAGAATATAGTGTAAATGGAAAGTTTGAAGATAGACCAACTTCATTAGTGGTAAATAGAGCTTTTCCAAAGACGGAATATGCTATTACTGAAACAGAAGAGTTAATTCAAATATCAACATCAGTGTTTACTGTTAATTATGCTAAAGATAAAGACTTTAAAGCATCTACTTTTGGTAGTAATATTAATGCTATCATAAATGGAACTGATAAAGAGTGGAAAGTAAATAGTCCAGAGATAAAGAATTTAAGAGCAATAAATTATTCATTAGATAGTGTTAAAGATAAAATAATATTAGATAAAGGACTATATTCATTAGATGGGTTTTGTATAATAGATGATAGTAATAGTCTAGTATTAGATGAAAAAGATAATTTTATAGAAAGAGAAAAAGGCATAAAAGACTGGTATCTTTTTCTTTATAATGAAGACTTTGATGGTTGCTTGAAGGATTATTTTACTTTAACAGGTTATCCTAGTTTAATACCAAGATATGCACTAGGAGCGTGGTGGTATAAAAATGATCTTTATAAAGAAAAAGATATTATAAATCTAGTAAGTAACTTTCATAATAATAACATACCAATATCAATATTCTTACTAGGAGATTTTTGGCATAATAATAATTCATATACACCAAATATTAATCTAAAACAAGTAAGTGAGTATTTAAATCAAAACAATATAAAACTAGGAGTAACTATAAATCCTAGTCAAAAGATAACAAAGGAAAGTAATGAATACAATGTAATTAAAAATTATATAAATACTGATGAAATAAGTTTTATTCCTTTTACTAATGAAAAAATATACATATATTTAAATTTTATTATAAATAATTTAGAAGCCCTAGGAGTAAGTACTTTTTGTATAGATTATAATAATCCATTAGATAGAATAAATTTATGGAAAATAAATCATTACCATTGTGGTAAAGAAGAGATATCAGGTAAAAGAAGTTTGATACTATCTAGAAATCCTAATATAGCACCGCATAGATATCCTGTTATTTTTAGTGGTAAAACAAAAGTAAATTGGTATACTCTAAACTTATTACCAAGATATAATTTGCAGGGATATAATTTTGGTATATCATTTATAGCTCATCCAATTGGAGGCTACTCTGGTGGTATTGAAGAGGATGAATTATACTTACGTTATATCCAGTTTGCGTGTTTTTCTCCAATCTTCCTATTAGCTAGTGAAGGAGGAAAGTACTATAAGAGAGAGCCTTGGAAATGGAACTATGTAATTAAAAGTTATATTACTAACTATATGAATTTAAGATATAGGCTACTACCATACTTATATTCTGAAAGTTATAATTATCATATAACAGGAAAAGCTTTAGTAAAACCTTTTTATCACGACTATCCTAAAATATATGATGAACCATTATATAAGAACCAATACTTTTTAGGAAGAGATTTCTTTGTGGCTCCAATTACTAATAAAAAGAATACTTTAATAAATAGAGTAATGAAAAGAGTATATGTACCAAATGGTATATGGTTTGATTTCTTGCAGGGTAAAAAATATACAGGTAATAAATATTATAATAATTTCTATCGTGATGAAGACTATCCAGTATTTGTAAAAGCAGGAGCTATTATTCCTATGCAGAATACTTATAACGAAGTAGTGCCTAGTTGTTTAGAACTAGATATATATCCATTAGATCAAGGAGAATACTATCTATATGAAGATGATGGAGCAACTAAGAACTATCTAAGAGGATTATATATGATAACCAAGTTTAACTATCAATATCAACAAGATAATTATACATTTACAATTAAAAAGAGTGATGGTAAAAATCTTCTTAGTACCAGAAGTTATCTACTACGTTTTAAAAATACTAAGAATATAAAAGAAGTAAATATTAATGATAAGACAATAAAATATAATTGTTATTATGATAAGAGTGATTTTATCGTTGAGATAAACAATCAAATAGTAGGTAGAGATCTAGAAGTAAATATAAAAGGAGAAGATATTCTAGTAAGTTCAGTAAGATTTATAAATGAAGAAATAAAAGAAATATTGTATGATCTTCAAATTGAGACATTGCTTAAAGAGAAGTTAGATAAAGTATTATTTAGCGATCTAGAAATAAGAAAAAAGAGAATTAAAATAAGAAAATTAAAGAAGCAGGGTTTAGATAGTAAATATATTAAAATTTTTATAAATTTACTTGAATATATAGAAAAATCATAGTATAATACAGAGATATATGGAGGATTTATGAAGGAAGTATTAGATATATTATTAGAGTTTATAATAGCATTTGCAGTAGTATTTATTCTAAACTATTTAATATTTGTTAGAAAGAAGACTACTTATAATAAAAATAAAGTACCAGTAGAGTTCTATTATCTAGTTAGTATCTATAAACTAAATCAAAAAGAAATAAACTATAAACATTTTATATATATATCTGCCTTAATAAATACTTTTATAATAGTAGTTACATATCTAATTATTTATCACTTATTAAATAAATGGATATGGCAGTTATTACTTGGAATAGTTATTATAGCTTTACTAATAATTATTTGTTATGGAATACTTGGTAGATATTATCAGAAAAGAGGAAAGAAGCATGTATAATTTTAAGAAAATAGAGAAAAAGTGGCAGAAGTATTGGGAGGAAGAAGGTATCTATAAAGCCAAAAATGATTATAATCTTCCTAAACAATACAATTTAGTGGAATTTCCTTATCCCAGTGGAGTAGGAATGCATCTAGGACATATTAAAGCTTATATAGGTATGGAGGTATTATCTAGAAAGCAAAGACTAGAAGGAAAAAATGTACTATTCCCAATAGGCTTTGATTCCTTTGGATTACCAGCAGAAAACTATGCCATAAAGATGGGAATACATCCTAGAATAACAACAAAACAAAATGAAGAAAATTTTACAAGACAACTTAAGAGTGCTGGTTTTTCATTTGACTATAGTAGGATCTTCAGTACTACTGATCCAGAGTATTATAAATGGACGCAATGGATATTCTGTAAATTATATGAACACGGATTAGCATACAAAGATCATACTTATGTAAACTATTGTCCTAACTGTAAAGTAGTATTGTCAAATGAGGACTCTCAAGGTGGAAGATGTGATCGTTGCGATAGTGAAGTAATTCAAAAAGAAAAAGATGTATGGTTTTTAAGAATTACTAAGTATGCAGATAAGTTACTTGAAGGATTACAAGAAGTAAACTTTCCTGAGAGAGTAAAGATAGAGCAGGAAAATTGGATTGGTAAAAGTAAAGGAGCTTATGTAGAATTTAAGGTTAAAGAAACTGGTGACAAATTAAAAGTATATACAACTAGACCAGATACTTTATTTGGAGTAACCTTTATGGTAGTAGCTCCAGAGCATCCAATGCTAGAAGAACATAAAGATAAAATATCTAATTTTGAAGCTATAAAAGAATATCAGCAGCAGGCTAATAAAAAGACTGAGTTTGAAAGAGTACAATTAGCTAAAGATAAAACTGGAGTTAAAATAGAAGGACTTACTGCTATTAATCCAGTAAATAATAAAGAAATACCAATATATATATCTGACTATGTAATGATGGGTTATGGTACTGGTGCTATAATGGCAGTACCTGCACACGATACTAGAGATTATGAATTTGCCAAAAAGTTTGGTATAGATATAATAGAAGTAATAAAAGGTGGCAACATTGAAGAAGAAGCTTATAGTGGTGATGGTGAAATGATAAACTCTAGTTTCTTAGATGGAACTAGTAATAAGAAAGAAGCCATAAGTAAAATGTTAGACTACTTAGAAGAAAACAAAATAGGAGAGGCCGCAGTTCAATATAAGATGAAAGATTGGGCTTTCAATCGTCAAAGATATTGGGGAGAGCCAATTCCAATAGTTTATTGTGATAAATGCGGAACAGTTCTAGTACCAGAAGAAGAGTTGCCATTAGAGTTACCTGAGTTAAAAGAGTTTAAGCCAGGGCCAAATGGTGAGAGTCCTTTAGCGAATGCTACTGATTGGGTAAATTGTAAGTGCCCTAAGTGTGGGGGACCAGCTAAAAGAGAGACTGATACAATGCCACAGTGGGCTGGATCAAGTTGGTATTATTTAAGATATATTGATCCACATAACAGCGAGGCTTTAGCGGACAAAGATAAAATGAAATACTGGATGAATGTTGATGTCTATAATGGTGGAACAGAGCATATCACAAGACACCTTATCTATTCAAGATTCTGGCATCGTTTCTTATACGATATAGGAGTAGTAAATACTAAAGAACCATACCAAAGAAGAACTACTATTGGTTTAGTACTTGGTAGTGATGGTCAAAAGATGAGTAAAAGTAAAGGAAATACTATCAATCCAGATGATGTAATTGAAGCATATGGAGCAGATGTACTAAGATGCTATGTATTATTTATGGGAGACTATGGAGCAGAAGCCCCTTGGAGTGATCAAGGAGTAGTGGGAATAAGTAGATTCTTAAATAGAATAGCAAGATTACCAGAATTATTAAATGATAGTGAAGAATATACACCTAAATTTGACAATATAATAAATAAGACTATTAAGAAAGTAAGTTATGATATAGATAATTTAAAATATAATACTGCTATTTCAGAATTAATGAAGTTAGTAAATAATTATCAAGACGAAGGAAGTATTAGTAGAAAAGATCTTAGGGTACTATTATTATTACTATATCCATTTGCTCCTCATTTAGCAGAAGAATTAAATGAAGAGAATAACCTTGGAGAAGTTCTATGTAAGTCTAGTTGGCCTACATATGATGAGGATAAAGTTATTGATAATGAAATAGATATTGCGGTTCAAGTAAATGGCAAAGTAAGAGATACTATTAAGATTAAGAAAGATGCTTCTAAAGAAGATATGGAAAGCTTAGCTTTAAGTAGTGATATTATTAAGAAGTGGCTTGAGGGAAAAGAAGTTGTTAAAGTGATTTGTGTTCCTAATAGAATAGTAAATATAGTAATAAAATAATATATTTATAGAGTAAGAGTAGATAGAGTTTCTATCTACTCTTATCTTCTAAAGCCTAATATTAGTCTTTAGAAGGAAGATAAAGCCTTCACTAGGTTAGTCTTTATCTTAAAAATTATTTAAATTATAAAAAAATCTTGAATAAGTAATAACTTAATGCTATAATTATATTGTTGTTACTGCCCCGTAGCCAAGCGGTAAGGCACCAGACTCTGACTCTGGCATTCGTTAGTTCGAATCTAACCGGGGCAACCAAATAAAAAAATAGCCCTTAAATAAGGGCTTTATTTTAACAGCCAGAACATTGGTTTCTGTTGCAGCCACAGCTACCATTATTCCAAAACAAAATAAAGAATATAATTAACACAATAATAATTATCCAGAAACCATTATTGGCTCCATAGCCATAACCATAGTTAGGGTATCCACATCCATACATACAAACATTTCTCCTTTCAATATATTATATTAAATAAAATATATGATGAATATAATGGATACCCAAGTTAATAAAAAAGAGGTGAAAATATGACGAATAAAGATTTAGCAGACTTAATATTTCCAAATATTACTAAGACAGTAGAAGACTATGAGAGAATGTATCCAGAAAGAGATTTACCTGAAGGAGCAGCAGTAACTAGATTTGCTCCATCACCTACTGGGTATATGCATATAGGAGGTTTCTATCAAGCACTTACTGATTATATATTAGCTAAGAATACTGGTGGAGTTTTCTATCTAAGAAATGAAGATACTGATAAATTAAGAGAAGTAGATTCTGCAGTTGAATTAATAATGAAGACACTAGAAGAATATAATATCATTCCTGATGAATATGAATACAAAGGTAATATAGAAGGTTCTTATGGACCATATATTCAAAGCGAAAGAAAAGAAATATATCACGCCTATATAAAAAGATTAATCGAAATAGGAAGAGCATATCCTTGCTTCTGTACTAAAGAAGAATTAGAAGAATTAAGAAGAAGTCAAGAAGCTAATAAAATGCGAACTGGATACTATGGAAGATATGCAAGATGTAGAAATATTAGTATCGAGACTGCTATTGAGAGAATTAAAAAAGGAGATCCATATATTATTAGATTTAAATCAGAAGGTGACTTTAATAACAAGATAATCTTCGAAGACTTATCTAAAGGAAAATTAAGTCTAAGTGAAAATGATTTAGATGAAATAATTATGAAGAGTGAGAGTATGCTACCAACTTATCATTTTGCACATGTAATAGATGATCATTTAATGCACACTACACATGTTGTAAGAGGAGAAGAATGGTTACCTAGTGTCACTAAACATATTGAAATGTTTAAAGCTTTAGGACTAAAACCACCTAAATACATACATACACCTCTAATTTTGAAGCAAGATGGTGATGTTAAGAGAAAGATAAGTAAGAGAAAAGATCCTGAAGCAAGTATGAGTTACTATAAAGAAAAAGGTTATCCAACTATCGCAGTAATAGAATCATTAATGACAATAATTAACTCTAATTATGAAGAATGGCATACTGCTAATCCAGATAAGACTTTCTTAGACTTTAAATTTTCACCTAAAAAGATGTCTCCATCAGGAGCACTTTATGACCTAGAAAAGTTAAATAACATATCAAGAAATTATATTAGTAGAATGACTAAAGATGAAGTATATGATAGTTTATCTAAATGGGCTAAAGAATATGATAAAGATTTTTATGAATTAATTACTAAGCATAAAGAGTATACTAAAGATATATTAAACATTGAGAGAGAACAAAAGAAACCTAGAAAAGATTATGCTAATTATTCTGAGATTAAGAGTAAGATATTCTATATGTATGATGAGCTATATAATCCTACTTCTTATGAATGGGGAAATATTACTGATAAAGAAGAGATAATTAAGATATTAAAGACTTATATGGATAAATATTATGACATTACTGATAAGGAAGTATGGTTTAATAAAGTAAAAGAATTAACAGATAGTCTAGGTTACTGTAGTAATATTAAAGAATATAAAGCAAGTCCTGATAATTATAAAGGATCAGTCGCAGATATTTCAACAGTACTTAGGGTAGCTTTGACTAGTAAGTGTATGACACCCGATCTATATGAAATAATGAGATTATTAGGTAAAGATAGAATATTAAACAGAACAAAACATATAGAAGAAGAGCTTTAGTTCTTTTTCTTTTTCTCTTTGATCCTTTAGTTTCAAATATTTTATTTAATTTATGGTAAAATTATATATAGATAGAAAGGAAGATAATTTATGGAAAAAGCAAAAGTATATTTTACTAAAGAAATAACAAATGAAAGTCTAGTTAAGATATATAATGAACTAGGCATAGAATTAAAGGGCAAAGTTGCAGTAAAATTACATTCAGGAGAAAGAGGCAATCAAAACTATCTTCATCCAGAACTAGTAAAAGATATCATTGATAGAGTAGGAGGTGCTGTTGTAGAATGCAATACTGCTTATGATGGAGCTAGAAATACTACTGATAAACATCAAAAATTAATGACTGAACACGGTTGGAGTAAGTACTACAAAGTAGATATAATGGATAGCGAAAAACCAGATCTAGTTCTTGATATTCCAAATGGAAAGACAATTAAGAAAGACTATGTTGGAGGTCATTTACCAAACTATGATAGCATCTTAGTTTTATCACACTTTAAAGGCCATCCAATGGGTGGTTATGGAGGAGCCTTAAAGCAATTATCAATAGGTTTTGCTTCAAGTGCTGGTAAAACCTATATACATACTGCAGGAAAGACTACTGAGCCAAATAAACTATGGGATAATGTTGCAGAACAAGATAAATTTCTTGAGTCAATGGCAGATGCTGCTTTTGCAGTACACAATAAATTTAAAGACAATATCGCCTACATCAACATAATGAAAAATATCAGTATTGACTGTGATTGTTGTGCAGTAGCAGAAGATCCTTGTATGCAGGATATAGGAGTACTAGCAAGTCTAGATCCAGTAGCCGTTGATAAAGCTTGCTTAGACTTAGTCTACAATAGCAATGACAAAGGAAAAGAACGCTTGATAGAGAGAATAGAGTCAAAAGATGGTATTCATATAATAGAGGCCTCTATAAACTTAAATTTCGGAACAACCGACTATGAATTAATAAATATAGACTAAATATTAGAGAGTTTTTATAAAAAGCTCTCTTTTATATACACATATTATGTCAAATACCCTTTATTTATCATAAAATATATGGTATTATTTAATTACCACTATAGGTAGGTGATAAAACAAATAAAATAATTTCCAAAGAAGAAAAAGAGGGTTTCAGAAAGGAATGAAACTAAGAATGAAAGAAAAAAATACCAACCTAAAATTAGAATTTATGAGAGAATTATCAAATCGCTTTCCTACTAAAGATGATGCTGCGACTGAAATAATAAACTTAAATGCTATTTTAGCCTTACCACGAGGACCAGAACACTTTATGAGCGATTTACACGGTCAAGCAGACGCTTTTACTCACATCCTAAACAATTCAGCAGGAGGAATAAAATTCCGTATAGGGCAACTATTTAGTGATACACTAACAAAAGAAGAACAAGACGAATTAGCTACGCTAATATATTATCCAAAAGAAAAGATGGAAATTATTTTAAAACAAGTAGAAAACAAAGATAAATGGTTTTATGATAACCTACTTAGAATAATTGAAGTAACTAAGAAATTTTCATCAAAATATACAAGAAGTAAAGTAAGAAAAATATATCAAGATGATAACTTAAGTTACATAGTAGATGAATTATTAAATAATAAAATAGAAGAAGAAAATAAAGAAGAGTATTATAAAGAAATAATAAATACTATTATAGGTCTAAATTATGGTGAAAGACTAATAATACTATTATCTTCGATTATTAAAAGATTATCAGTAGATGCTCTACATATAGTAGGAGATGTCTATGATAGGGGACCAGAGCCTCATAAAATTATGGATAGTCTAGAAAACTATCATACTGTCGATATCGAATGGGGCAACCACGATATCTTATGGATGGGGGCTTCTATTGGTAGTAATATCTGTGTATCAGGAGTTATAACCAACAGTGTTAGACACAACAACCTAGATATTCTAGAAGACATCTATGGTATCAATCTAAGACCTCTTGCTAACTTTGCAGAAAATACATATGAAGATGCTTTAGTATGGAAACCAAGAAAAACTACTGAAGAAGATTACTACAGCAACTATCTAGTAAAACAGTCTGCGAAAATACATAAAGCTATATCAGTTATTATGTATAAATTAGAGGGAACTTTTGCACTAGAACATCCTGAATATAAAATGACTCATCGAAGACTACTAGATAAAATAGATTATAAAAATAAAGAAATAACAATAGATGGAACTAAGTATCATCTTGAGGATGTAGATTTTCCTACAATAGATAAAGATAATCCTTATAAACTAACTAAAGAAGAAGAAAAAATTATAAACGACTTAGTAAAATCATTTTTAAATAGTGAAGCTCTTCAGAGACATATGAAAGTATTTATAGATAAAGGAAGTATGTATAAAATAGAGAATAATAACTTAATGTATCACGCTCTAGTACCATTAAATGAAGATGGTTCTCTAAAGAGAGTAGATATCAACAATCAAAGTCTATCAGGTAAAAGATTATTTGACTATATTGATTTATTAGTAAGAAGATTATACTATAGCAGAGCGGATAATAGTCAAAAAGACTTAGATCTAATGTGGTACTTATGGTGTGGACCAGATTCTCCATTCTTTGGTAAAGATAAAATGACTACTCTAGAGAGAGTATTAATTAAAGACAAAAAGTCTCATAAAGAAAAAAGAAATTACTATTATAAGTATCAAGAAGATAAAGAAGTAATGGAAAACATAATGAAGAATTTTGGTATTAAAGATACACAAAATGCTCATATAATAAATGGTCATATTCCAGTAGAGAAAATAAATGGTGAGACTCCAGTAAAGGCTGATGGAAAAGTAATAGTAATAGACGGTGGCTTTTCTAAAGCTTATCAAAAAACAACTGGAATAGCAGGTTATACTCTAGTATCAGGCTCAACAGGAATGCGAATTATTGCTCACGAACCATTTACTTCTCTTGAAGATGCTATCCAAAATAATGAAGATATTCACTATTCAATAGATCTTCAAGAACCATCAAAAAGACGAATCACTATTGCCCATACTGATAAAGGAATAGAGTTAAAGAAACAAATAGAAAATTTAAAACTATTAATATCTTGCTATGATAGTGGACTTCTTTGTGAAAATAAAGATTTTAAATATATAAAAGTCTTAAAAAAATAAAAATAAAAGAAGATTTGTATTCAATATATACACTTCTTCTTTTACTTCTCTTTACCACATAACTTAGATATAGATATTTTAAACTCTTTAGAGATTTTATAAATATTTGATGTGGATATGCAAATAAGACCCTTCTCATATCTTGTTATACAAGGCTGAGTAACATTTAAAATTCGTGCCATATCTTCTTGAGAAAGACTATTTTTAATTCTTACTTCTTTTAAATTGTTACCAAGTATTTTTAAATCAAAACCTTTTATCAAGTTGTTCTTTCTTCTAACATTAGTAAGTCCAAGAACATAGTCAATAGAATAATCAAAATAATCAGCGAAAAAAGCTAAATAATTCAACGGTATAATATTAATACCAAGTTCCCAAAGTGAATAGGCAGAACGGCTAACACCAAGTATTTCTGCCATTCTAACTTGATTAATATCATTATCTTCTCTTATATCTCTTAATCTAAAAAAATCTATCATATACAAATCACCTATATTAATTTTCCCATTATTGAGATAAAATATAGATGATCTGCTATTTTTAGTTATAAATTTGGCTATTTTGTGTTATAATTGTATATAGATGGTAATATTGGAGGAATTTATTATGGAAAAACACGACGATAATAATAATTTTAATAAAAGAATAATAGATTTTGGCCTATTCTATCAAATAGAAAATTCAAAAAATATATTAAAACTAATTACTAACAATATCAAGATAAATAAACATATAAATAAAGAACAAAGTATTGATGAAGAAATAAAGTATTATCAAGATATTGAAAGAGAATTAGACTTAATTGATAGTATAGAAGAAATTATCAATAACTAAAGGGGTACAATATGAATAAAGAGGAGATTGAATATATAATACTACTAATTATCATAATTATAATAATGCTTATATATAGTATTTATATTATAATAAGTGAAAAGAAAAAAATAACTTATTATAAAAAGACCATATTATATGATAGTAATTATGATAAGTATAATAAGATGGTAAAAGAAATGAAAAAGGTAATAATGAGAAAGAACCTGCAGTTGTTATATCTTAAACTACAAGTATCTATAAGGAGATTATTTATATGTCAGAAACACTAACTATTCAAATAACTTTTTTTAGTTTATGTGTAATATCTAGTATAGTATTTTTAATATTTTATTTAAGAAATATTAATGAGGAAGTAAATTATGCCAAGTATATTAAAATAATCCAGAAAGAAAAAGAAGCTAATTTAAAATACTTAGAAGTAGGTAATAAGAAGATTAATAAAATAGAAAGTGCTATATTAGAGCATAAAAAAGTATTAGGTAAGCCACTATTTAATAAAAAATAAAAAATTATATTGTCAAAAGAATATAATTGTGATAAAATAATATTACATTCAAAAAATGTATACGGCCTGTTGGTGAAGTGGCTTAACACATTGCCCTCTCAAGGCAACATTCATGGATTCGAATTCCATACAGGTCACCAATATGAAATTAGCTGAAAGAATACCTTTCAGTTTTATTATGACAATAAAAATATTATAATAGAAAGAATAAAAGATATAATTACTTGATAAATTCTTCCTTTAAAATAATTATAATACAAAATAGTATCATCTAGAACAGAGATAACTTGTAGATGAATAGATAGTCCTCCAAAAGATAAGATGCAAGTAGATAATGCTACTTTATATATATCTTTAATTGGAGTATTAGCTAAACTAGATAAACCAACTGTCATTTCTAATATACTCCTAACAACAGTAGTTAAATAAATATTTAAATTAAATATTTCAGATATCAAAGTACTTAGAATTAAAAATATAGTAACACTAGCAGATACCATAAGTAGAGTATCAATAGCTTTTTTAGAACTAGAAGATAATACTTCAGTAAAGTGTTTATCTATAATATTAGTAGTATATTTCTTATCACTAGGAGTATTTCTTCTTCGAAATATAACTCCTATAATGACATTACTAAGAACAAGTGTTATTAGAATAATAATTCCATACTTATTATTACCTAAATAAATAACGCCAACTGTTTCTAGAACAAATAAAGGATTAGCAAAATGATTAAATAATAAGAGATGCTCGGCTTCTTCTTTAGTTATAAGGTTTTGATCATAAGCAGTCTTAATATTAACAGCATTAACAGGGAAACCTGATACTAAAGATAAAATAACTACTAGAGTAGCATTATAACTAATATTAAATAACTTAGAAATAAAATTAACTATAAATTTAGGTATATAGTCAGTAAATCTGTAACTAATTAAAATATTAGATAACACTATCATAGGAAACATTGAAGGTACTAAAGTATTAAACCAAATATAAAAAGAATTAATAATCGTAGAAGATACAATTTCCTTATTTAAAAAAATAAATATAAGAACAATAAAACTACAAAAAGTAATTATTAAATTAGAATATTTTTTCATAGTAAATTATATGATATAACAAGAAAAAAAGAAATGAGGAATATTAAATGAAAAAAATATTAAAAGAAAATTTTAAATTTATATTATTAATGATAATACTAGTATCACTTTTTTATATTAAACTTCCATACTATATAATGGCTCCGGGTGGTACTATTGATATTACTGACAGAGTGGTAATGGATGACTACCAAAAAAAAGAAGAGGGTAGCTTAAATATGCTATATGTAAGTGAATATGATGCCACTCCAATAACTTATATTGTAGCAAAATTAAGAGATTGGGATACTCATAGTAAAGAAGATAGAAAAATATCAAATGAAAGTGAAAAAGAAGTTAGAGAAAGAAATAAAATAATGCGTGATACCTCACTAGATATAGCAACATTAGTAGCCTATCAAGAAGCGGGTAAAAGAATTGAAGTAAAAGATAAAAAGAATGTTGTAGCTGCTACTACAGAAGATAATAATCTTAAAGTAGGGGATATAATACTAGAAGTAGATGGCAGGAAGCAAGATAGTGTTGATGAAATAAGATCACTAATAAATACCAAGGAAGAAAATGATACTATAACTCTAAAAATATTAAGAGATAATAAAGAAATGAAAGTAGAAAGTAAAGTATCTATTGAGAACAATACTAAGATAATAGGAGTAGTAATTATTACGGAGTATGACTATGAAACAGATCCTAAAATAGATATAAAATTTAAAGATAGTGAATCCGGCTCATCAGGAGGCCTAATGTTAACTCTTACTATATATAGTGCTATAAGTGGTGAAGATTTATTAAAAGGAAGAAATATTGCTGGAACAGGAACAATATCTACAGATGGTACAGTAGGAGAAATAGATGGCGTAAAATATAAAATAATGGGAGCAGCCCAAAATAATATTGATATTGTTCTAGTTCCAAGTGCTAATTATGAGGAAGCTATAAAAACAAAAAACAAATATAACTACGACTTAGAAATTGTTAAAGTAGATACTTTTAAAGAAGCCGTAGATTACTTAAAAAACAACTAAAACAACTAAAAAAAGTCTTGAACATTCAAGACTTTATATTTATATCTGGGACGGAATGTGGGAATCGAACCCACGAATAATGGAACCACAATCCACCGTGTTAACCACTTCACCAATTCCGCCATAAGACAATAACAATGATATCATATATTTTAATATTTGACAAGTATTTTCTTTAAAAAAAGTAAAAATAGTGATATAATACATAAAAGAAAGAAGGAAGTTTATGAAAAAAGTAGTACTAATAACAGGGGCTTCATCAAAAATAGGAGAGGCTACATCAAGAGAACTAATAAAAGATTATGAAGTAATATTGCATTACAATACTAATGAAAATAGAATAGCAACATTAAAAGAAGAACTAGAAAAAGAATATAATAAAAAAGTATTAACTATAAGATGCAATTTATCTTGTGAAGAAGAAATAGATAATATGTTAAAAGAAATATATTCACAGTATCAAAATATAGATATATTAATAAATAATGCTGCTATTACAATAGATACTGTCTTCGAAGACAAAACTAAAGAAAACTTTATAAAAACACTAGATGTAAACTTAGTAGCGCCTTTTCTTTTAAGTAAAAAAATAGGACCAAAGATGAAAGAAAACAAAGATGGTATTATAATAAACATTAGTTCTACTAATGGAATAGATACTCCATATATAGAGAGTATAGATTATGATGCTTCAAAAGCAGGACTTATATCATTATCAAATAACTTAGCTAATTATTTATCACCATATGTTAGAGTAAATACAGTCTGTCCTGGTTGGATTAACACTGATATTAATAAAGATCTAGATAAAGATTTTGTTGCTAAAGAAATAGACAAAATACTACTAGGACGTTTTGGAGAACCTGAAGAAGTATCTCATCTTATAAAGTTTTTAGTAAGTGATGAAGCAAAATATATAAACAATAGTATAATTAGAATAGATGGAGGAAAAAGATGTTAGAAAATATCATAAAAGAAAGTAAGAAAGATTTACAAGAAATATTTAATACTGTAGAAGATGTTGAAGAATATAACAGTAGAAAAGTATTAGATGCTTTTATTGAAAATAAAATTAGTGAGACAGACTTTAATACTACTACGGGATATGGTTATAATGATATAGGAAGAGATAAAATAGAAAGAGTATATGCTAGTATTTTTAAAGCTGAAGCAGCTTTAGTTCGAAGTCAGTTTATCTCCGGAACACATGCTATAAGTACAGCTTTATTTGCCCTTTTAAGACCTGGAGATACTTTACTATCCATTTCAGGTAAACCATATGATACTCTAGACAGTGTAATAGGTTTTAACAATAATCCTTCTTCGTTAAAAGCTTTTAATATAAATTATAAACAAATAGATTTAGTAGAAGAAGACTTTGATTATAACAAAATAAAAGAAGTATTAAAAACTAATAAAATAAAATTAATTGAAATACAAAGAAGTAAAGGTTATAGTACTAGAGAAAGTATAAATATAGAAAAGATAGAAAAAGTAATTAAAGAAATAAGAAGTGTAGATAAAGAAGTAATTATTATGATAGATAACTGCTACTGTGAATTTGTAAGTAAGAAAGAGCCTGTTGAAGTAGGCGCAGACTTAGTAGTAGGTTCTCTAATAAAGAATCTTGGAGGAGCTATAGCTTCAAATGGAGGTTATATAGTAGGAAGGGAAGACTTAGTAGAACTAGCTAGTGAAAGACTAAATGTAGCAGGTCAAGGTAGTGAAACAGGACCATCAATGAATCAAAACATTAATATTTTAAAAGGCTTATATTTTGCTCCTATGGTTGTTTCATCAGCAGTTAAAACAGCAATTTATACAGCATATCTTTTTGAAAAATTAGGTTATAAAGTAAGCCCTAAATACCAAGAAGAGAGAGTAGATATAGTTCAAAATATAATTTTTAATAATGAACAAGATCTAATTAATTATGTTCGTGCTATTCAATCTAATTCTAAGATAGATTCTAATGCAATAGTAGAGCCTTCAGAAATGCCTGGTTATGATGATAAAATAATAATGGCTTCAGGATCATTTACTCAAGGTAGCTCAATAGAATTATCTTGTGATGGACCTCTTAGAAGTCCTTATATAGCATATCAGCAAGGATCTATAAGTTATTACTATGGTAAAATAATTGTAGAAAGAGCTATAAAACAATTATTAAAAGAAGATGTTTAATCATCTTCTTTTATTATAGTCCTCTTGCTACATACTCATCATAAGTAAGACCACTATTATATACCTTAGTAGCTAAGTCAATACCTAGATATCTAAAGTGCCAATCTTCAAACATATAACCAGTAATATATTCCTTACCTCTAGGATATCTCAATATAAAACCATACTTATATGAATTCTTAGTAAGCCAATCATATTCTTTATCATCTTCACTTAAGTATTCCCATTTTCCATTAATAACATCTACTGCAAGACCAAGCTGATGTTCAGAATAACCAGCTCTCGCAGAATAAGTCTCCGCAGCATCAAAGCCATCTTTCCTAACATATCTATTATATAATCCAAGTTGATATTCATAAGATCTATAAGTAGAACCAGCATAAATTTTATAACTATTATTTAAAGCCTCAGTAGCCATCTCTTCAAACTTACCTGCGGCTTCTTTTCTAAGTCTTTGATTATCTCCAGAAGCAAACTTACTGTTAATCTTTGTTAAGTCACTAGGTTCATAATTCTTATCTAATTTATAATATTTATTAACAACAACATCTATCTTTTCGGCTTCTTCATTACTAACATCAATATCATTAGAATAATATTTCTTATCTAAATAAGCATTAACAAAAGTAACAGTATCTTCATAATTGTAATCAGTTTCTATTGTACCAGTATCATATACAGAAGACAGTCTATCAGTATTATTTTCATACTTAATATATCTATCTAAGTTATCTTCCTTAAAATACTTAAGTTTTAAATAGTTAGCTATTTCTTTATCATAATCATTATCTATAATAACATTAATACTATTAGGAATCTTCTCATAAAAAGTATTAATATCACTACTAGAGTAGCCAATACTCAAAAGTTTATTAATATCTTTAACATTAGTCTTTCCATCAATATATTTAATATCAAGATAACTATCTAAATATTTCTCATTAAATGTACCATTTAAAACAGCTTCTTCAAGTACTTTAGAGTATACTTTTTTATCTTTAATCTTATCATAGATATTCATCTCTTTAAATGCTTTAGTAGCTTCTTTATTATAACCATAATTTTTAGGTATAACAAAGTATATAGCACAAATAATAAGTATTAAAATAAAACTAAATAAAATTATTTTTTTCTTTTTTAATTTTCTTCCTTTTCTCTTTTTACTCATTTTCATCACCACACTATAATTATATATTATTTTATTAAAAATAACAATGTTATATTAAAAATTAATTTACAATAATTAGTTAAAATGATATAATTATAAAGCAAAGAAGGTTATAGAAGTATGAAAAGAAAAGATGTAGACAGAAACAAGCTATCTCCGATGATGAGACACTATGTAGAACTAAAAGACAAATATGAAGACACTATAATTCTATATAGATTAGGAGACTTTTATGAAATGTTCTTTGAGGATGCTGAAGTAGTAGCCCACGCTTTAGAACTTACTCTAACAGGAAAAAGTGCCGGTTTAGAAGAGAGAGTACCAATGTGCGGTATACCACATCACGCTTCTGAAGTATATATAGACAAATTAATTAAAAAAGGATTTAAAGTAGCTATTTGTGAACAACTAGAAGATCCAAAGACTGCTAAAGGAATAGTAAAAAGAGATATAGTAGAAGTAATATCATCAGGTACTATAATAAACTCTAATTCATTAAATGAAAAAGAAAATAACTATATAGGAGTTTTATATGATTTTGATTACTGTTTTGTAATAACTTATTGTGATATTACAACTGGAGAAATATACTCTGAAGTACTAGAAAGAAATATTAATGATATAATCTATAAAATAATGGCATTAGAAATAAAAGAACTAATAGTAAAAAGTAATATAGATAAAGAATTATTATCTAAAATAAAAAATAGTAAAATACCAATTACATATCAAGATGAACTTCTAACTAATGAATATACTAATATATATGATAATATTGAAGATATAAGAATAATAACAACTATTCAAAATATTATATACTATTTATCAGTAGTTCAAAAAAGAAATTTATCCCATTTCCAAAAAGTAATAGTAAAAGAAAGAGAAGCTTATATGGAGATGGATATTCATACTAAGAGAAATCTAGAATTAACTGAATGTCTTCGAACTAAAGAAAGAACATATTCATTATTATGGCTTTTAGATAATACTAAAACAGCAATGGGAAGTAGAAAATTAAAACATTTTATTGAAAACCCATTACTTGATATAACAAAAATAAATAGTAGATATAATATTGTATCTAAATTATTAGAAGAGTTTATTCTTGCTGATGAACTAAGAAATAATTTATATGAAGTATATGATCTGGAAAGATTATGCGGTAGAATATCTTTTGGGTCTGCTAATGCAAAAGATTTACTTCAGTTAAAAATGTCCCTTAAAGTACTGCCAGAAATAAAAGATAAATTAGAAAAAATAAACTTCTATGATAGTATCACAACTCTTCAAGATTTATATGAATTATTAGAAAGATCTATAAATGAAGATGCTCCTAATGGTTTAAAAGAAGGGTATTTAATAAAAGAAGGTTATTCTAAAGAATTAGATGAATTAAAAGAACTGAGTAAAGGTGGTAAAGACTTTATTGTTAGTTTTGAAAGAGAAGAAAGAGAAAGAACTGGTATTAAAAACTTAAAAGTAGGATTTAATAAAGTGTTTGGTTATTTCATTGAAGTATCTAAAAGTAATCTTCCTCTTATAACAGAAGATATGGGTTATATAAGAAAACAAACTCTTGCTAACTGTGAAAGATTTATAACACCTCTTCTAAAAGAAAAAGAAGATCTGATATTATCCGCAGAAGATAAAATTATTAATTTAGAATATAGTTTGTTTATAGGAATTAGAGATAAATGTAGAGAATACATATCTGAATTACAAAGAATATCTAAAGTAATTAGTGAAATAGATGTCTTAGAATCTTTTGCTCTAGTTAGTGAAAAATATAATTATATAAGGCCTACTATAACAAGTACAAATGAAATAAATATTAAGTCATCTAGACACCCAGTGGTAGAAAAAGTACTAAAAGGAGAAGAATATGTACCTAATGATATAGTAATGGATAAAGATACAGATATATTACTAATTACAGGACCTAATATGGCAGGTAAATCTACTTATATGAGACAATTAGGCATAATAGCTATAATGGCTCAAATAGGATGTTTTGTTCCTGCTGAAGAAGCAACATTACCAATATTTGATAAAATATTTACAAGAATAGGAGCCTCAGATGATCTAGTAAGTGGAGAATCTACCTTTATGGTAGAAATGATGGAAGCATCAAGAGCAGTAAAATTTGCTACTCCAAATAGCTTAATTCTATTTGATGAATTAGGTAGAGGAACAGCAACCTTTGATGGTATTAGTCTTGCAGAGGCTATACTAGAATATATTGCTAGTAAAATAAAATGTAAGACGCTATTTTCAACTCATTATCACGAGCTAACAGATATGGAAAAAAATTTAAAAAATCTAAAGAATAAACACGTATCTGCTATTGAAGAAGAAGGTAATATTACTTTTCTTCATAAAGTAAAAGATGGTTCAGTAGATAAAAGTTATGGTATAAATGTAGCTAAATTAGCAGGTTTACCTGAAGAAGTAATCGATAGAGCAAGTTCTATATTAAAAGTATACGAAAATAAAGAAAATAAAAAAGATACTTACATTCAAACTACTATACCATTAAATTTTGAAGAAAAGAAAAGTGTAGTGGAAGAAGAACTAAAAAAGATAGATATATTAAATATTACACCAATTGAAGCACTTAATATATTAAGTAAATTAAAAGAAAAAACAAAATAATTCTTGTATAAATTATAAAAGTAGTTTATACTTAATTTAGGTGAGAGAAATGAAAAAATTAAATAAAAAGGGATTTACATTAGTAGAGTTATTAGTGGTCATAGTAATACTTGTCATAATTATGTCTATTGCTATACCAAGTATTACATCATCATTAGATAGAAGTAAGGCAAAACAAAGAGACGCTAAAGTAAAATTAATAGAGTCTGCTGCTGAAATCTATGTTGATAGACATAATAATGATTCTTCTAGTCCAACAATACAAAAATTATACGATGAAAGACTAATCACAATTGAGCAACTAAAAGATCCGTTTAATGATAAAAAGTGCATAACAGGAGATTTTGAATGTTCTAATTTCTCTTGTACATTAAATAATGTTCGTTCTGACAATTGCCCTAGTTAATAAAATTAAATAAAGTGCTACCTTTAGTGGTAGCACTCTTTATAGAAAAAGAAATAGGTGAAATATATGAAAATAATATTAATAAAATATGGAGAATTAACCACAAAGAAAGATAATAGAAAATTATTTATAAATATACTATACAATAATATTAAGAAAGCACTCGAAGACTATAATGTTAAAATAGTTAAAAATAGAGTTAGAATGTTTATTGAAACAGAAGATAATATTGATGAAATAGTAGATATACTTAAGAATATCTTTGGAATACATAGTATAGTTGTAGCTACAAGAGTAAATACTAATACTAAAGAGATTGAAGATAAAGCTCTAGAAATATCTAAAGAGACAAACTTTAAAACATTTAAAGTTGAAACAGATAGAGCAGATAAATCATTCCCTATACCTAGTATGGAATTTAGTAGAAGAGTAGGTTCTTTAATATTAAGAAATATACCAAATATTAAAGTAGATGTTCATTCTCCAGATTATCTTTTAAAAATAGAAATAAGAGAAGATTATACTTATATATATCATAAAGAAGTAAAAGCAGCAGGTGGTTATCCAGTTGGTGTAGCAGGAAAAGGACTTCTTATGTTATCAGGAGGAATAGATTCTCCAGTAGCAGCTTATCTTGCTATGAAAAGAGGAATTAAACTAGAATGTGTTTATTTTGAGTCTCCACCTCATACTAGTCAAATGGCAAAAAATAAAGTTAAAAAACTAGTAGAGCATCTAACAAAATATGACCCAAGTATTAAATTACACGTGATTAAATTCACCGATATCCAAGAGGCAATATATAAAAACATTGACTCTACCTATATGATAACCATAATGCGAAGAATGATGTATAGAATATCTGTAAAACTAATGGAAAAGAATACCCTTCTTTGTCTTATAAATGGTGAGTCTGTAGGACAAGTAGCAAGTCAAACATTAACAAGTATTAGAGTTATTAATTCTGTTACAAATGTACCAGTAATAAGACCAGTAGCTTGCCTTGATAAATTAGAAATAATAGAAATATCTAGAAGAATAGGAACATATGAAACTTCAATTCTTCCATATGAAGATTGTTGTACTATATTTTTACCAAAACATCCTGTAATAAATCCTTCTTCATTAAAAGCAGAAGAATATGAAAAGACATTTGATTATCAATCATTAATCGAAGAAGCTGTTTCTAATGAAGAAGTAATAACAATAAGTAATAAGAAAAAGACATTTGATATATAGAAAAAATTACCAACTAATTTGATGTATTAAAACTTATCTTTTCCACAACCTATTAGTGTAGGAGGTGAAAATAGTGAGTAATAATACTTCAAATAACAAAATGGTAGTACCTGGAGCTAAACAAGCTATCGACAAAATGAAATATGAAATAGCTAACGAATTTGGTGTTAACTTAGGACCAGATGCAACTTCAAGAGCTAATGGTTCAGTTGGTGGAGAAATTACTAAGAGATTAGTAAGATTAGGACAAAACCAAATAAGTGGATCTAACTATCAAAACAAATAGTAAAAGTTAGTATATAAAAAGTCTCAGTACAAATAGATAATCTATACTGAGGCTTTATTTTTTTATAAAATAAAAAGAGACTGACCCCCTAAGGAACAGTCTCCCAAAAAGAATAAAAAGGGGTTGGCTAGTGTGATACTAGCACCAATTCGCCTAAACCGAACTGGTGATTAATATAATAAATCAACTATGCTATTTTGTCAATACCAAAAAAGAAAAAAACTAAAAAAATTGTCATTATCTTGCTTTTATAATAAAAATATGATATTATTTTAATGTAGATAGTAGGCGGAGGATAATGATGAAAAAACCAAAGTTAATAGGAATGATAATTGGAATAGTTTTATTTATAGGACTAGTAGTAGGATTAGCATATGCTTGGTTTAGTTGGAATAGTAATAACTTAAAAGCAAGTGGTGGTAGTAAATGCTTTGTAATAGATTATACTATCAGTCAAGAAATAGGAGCTAATCAAAGTGCAGCATTAAAATATGGAGAAAAATACACTGATGGACAATATGCTAGTGTAATAATGGGCTTAAATTCTAGATGCTCTGGAATAAAAGCAGTAGGAACTCTATATTTAAACACTAATACTGTAGGAACAGATGATAATATATTAAATGGTGGTTTAAAGTATACTGTTGTAAGAGTAAATGGATCTACTAAAGAGGTATTAAAAGAAGATAAAATAACTACTAGAGATAAAATAACACTATTAAGTGACATAGATCTAACTACAACATATACATATGAGGTATGGGTATGGTTAGATGGTACTATCGCAGGAAATGAATATCATAATTCATCATATTCAGGTTATATAACAGCAGAAGCAGAGCAAGTAGAATAAAAAAATAAGAGAGAAGGTACAATATGAATACGCTTTTAAACATACAATTGTTCGCTAGGGGGGGGGTCAAATTTATTATTAAGTAATATAGAATTTGACTTATTTAAATATATAATTAGAGACTATAGGATAGCTAGTATTAATACTAGCATTTTATAGTCTCTTTTTGGTGGTGATATAAATGAAGAAAAATAAAATAATAATAGCACTAATAATCATAACAGTTATAATCGCATTGATAACACTATTACATACTACATTAGCAGTCTCTAGTACAATAACAAATGATAATGGTGTTTATACAATAAATTTAACAGAAAATAATAATACTGTAATAACCGTTCCTGGGAATAGTACTAAAACAGTAATATATCATATTAAAAATACAAGTAAAGGTAATGTTAAATATGGTATAGGATATACTGGAAGTGATATAAGTATTAAAACATATGATGATACCATCGATAAGGCAGAAGATACTATAGCGTATGGAGAAAGTAAATTTGTTAAATTATATATTAGTAATAAAAGTGCTACAAGTAGTACAACTACAATAAAAACAGTGTTAGGTTATGAACACGGTGGAGATCTAATAGTGCCTAGTGGTTATACATTAGTTAATTCTTCTGTAACCAATGCACAAGAGTTAATAAAAAAATTATATAAAGATAGTACAAAAACCCAAGTTATTAATAACAACATTACATATAATTATGCTTCATCAGTAAACTTAATGAATGATAGATTAGGAGGTACAACTACATCTTTAGATGGTGGAAATATAAGATATTATGGGGCATCACCAAATAATTATATTTATTTTAATTGTACTGATTATTTAAATCAAAATTCTAATACTTGTGAATTATGGAGAATAATTGGTGTTTTTGATAATAAAATAAAAATAGTTAGAAATTATGTTTTACAACAAAACTATTCTTGGGATAATAAAAATACCTCAACCGGAGCAGCAACAGCTTATGGTGAGAATGATTGGTCTACAGCAAGACTTATGAAATTATTAAATCCTAGTGATTATTTTACAATAGACGCTAATGATAGTGGTTTAGGACAAAGCTTATACTACAATGGTGGGACAGGTAAATGTTATAGTGGTTATAATAATGCTACCATTTCTTGTGATCTTACTACTATTGGTATTAGAAACAAAGATACAAGAAATAAGATCTCTGAAAATACTTGGTATTTAGGAGGCTATAATTCTAGTAACGTTTTTTCTAACAAATTATATCAGCAAGAAAGAGGAGAAGATGTCTATTCTGGTAGACCAACCATTTGGAGAGGTAAGATAGCTTTGCTTTATATGAGTGATTATGGTTATGCTGCGGAGTTTGGAACTGATAAGTGCAATAGTACTTTAATTAAATATAATGATACTACTTGTACATCAAATAATTGGCTCTATAAAAATAAAATATATCTATGGTTATTAAATATGAATAATACACGTTCATATATTTGCTGGGGAATAAATGATACTGGAAGAGCAAGTACTGAAGGATATGATTGTACAAATACCATTTCTGTAAAACCGACATTATATTTAAATGAAAACGTGATGATAACATCAGGAGATGGATCATCATCTAGTCCATATCAATTAGCTAATTAAATATATAGAGTATCAAATAGATAGTAACTAAAAGAGAAAGATAAGTATATAAAAGATTAAAGCTAATATGTTTATGTCGAAAAAAGTAAGTAAATACTTGCTTTTTTAAATATTTAAGTGTAAAATGTTAATTAGGGAGGGATAGATATGGCAAACAAAAATCAAAAGAACAATAAGTCTAAACAAACAAATGTGAAGAAAACAAATAACAACAAGAATAATGATAAAGCAAAACAAGCAAACACTACTAAAAAAGAAACTGCTCCTAAAAAAGAAGAAAAAATAGAAAAAGTAGAGAAAGTAGTTGAAGTAGTAGAAGAAAAGAAAGAAAAAACAAGTACTCCAAAAGAAAGTACTAAGAAAGAAACTAAGAAAGAATTTAAATTAACTTCTAAACAAAAAGATATCGTATTAGTATTACTAGCAGTAGTATTACTAGTAGTAGCTTTTGTAGTAACTGGCAATAAAGCTCCAAAAGTAAATATAGAATTACCAGTGGCACTAGAAGGAGAAGTAGGATTTAATGAAATAACATATTCAGAATATGTAGAAAAGATGAATGAAGAAGAACCATTCTTAGTAATCATTATTAAAGATGGATGTGGATACTGTGAAGCATACACGCCAATAGTAAAAGAAGTAGCAGAAGAATATAACTTACCAATTTACTATATCAATTTAACAAACATTACTGAAGAAGAGTATACTGCTTTATCAAAATCTAATTCATATTTAAAATCACAACAATGGGGAACTCCTACAACATTACTTATGAGTGGTAACACAGTAGTAGGTTCTATCAGTGGTTATGTAGACAAAGACACATTTGTAAAAGATATGATCAATAAATATATTAAGGTAGAAGATAATGCAGAATAGTATATATGAAAAAGCAAAGGAATTCAAAAGAAAATATCCATTAACAGTAGCTTTTAGAATAAAGGCTCACGCCAAAGTAGCTTCAAAATTCATCGGGGATGATGAAAAAGTAAAATATGTCTTTTTAGGACAAAAGAACTCTAACAGTTATGAGATTATAAATACTAATATAATAATATTAACTGATAAAAGATTAGTGGTAGCTACTAAAAGACTAGTATTTGGTTATTTCTTGAGAGTAATTACTCCAGATATGTTTAATGACTTAACAATTAAACAAGGAATATTATGGGGTAAAGTAATCATTGATACAATAAAAGAAGAAGTAGTTTTATCAAATATTGATACTAGAGCCTTAGCGGAAATAGATGATAATATTACTATGACAATGATTGAAGAAAAGAAAAAATATGGAAGAGACTTAAATATAGAAAAATAGTCTCTTTTTTCTATATTCTTTCTATAAATTAGGTTGACTAAATCTAAAACATATATTATATTTAAATAAATAACTACATATATGGAGGACTTATGAAGATAGAAAAATATGAATATACAAAGAAGAATAAATATAATGTATACTTAGATAATGGAGAGGTATTAACACTTTATGAAAAAGTAATAACAGAGGAGGAGCTTCTTCTAAAAAAAGAAATAGATAAAGAACTATATAATAAATTACTTAAAAGAAATACTCTGTATGATAGTGTTGACCTAGCTATTAAATATATAGACATAAGACTAAGAAGCAAGTTAGAAATCAAAAATTATCTATTAAAAAAAGAAGTAGAAGAAGATATGATTGATGAAATTATAGATATCTTACTTAAGAATAACTATTTAGATGATGATAAATTTACAAAAGCTTTTATTAAAGATAAGTTAGCTTTTACTTCAATTGGAGACTATAAAATAAAATTAGAACTACAAAGATATGGTGTTGATAGTAGTATCATTGAAGACAATATTAGCCTAATTGATGATAATCTTCTTGAAGATAAAATGAAAAAGACTATTGAAAAAGATCTTAGAACAAATAAAAAATATTCAGGAGCTACATTAAAAAATAAAATATATAATCACTTAGTATCACAAGGATATAGTAAGTCAAAAGTTATAAGTATAATTAATAAATATAATTTTTAGTATAAAAAGAATTAAATAAGAAAAAATATAAATGGAGATGATTAAATGAAAAAGATATTGTCAATATTTATATTTTTACTTTTATTAGTAGGATGTTCTCTATCAAACACACCAACTTCTAAAGTAGAAGATCTATTAAATAAGTATCAAAGATTAGATTCTGATATTGAAAAAGGTATAGATACAGTTGTAGGAGAAGAATCTCTAACAGGAGTAGAAAGAGATAGATATAAAAAAATAATAGAAAAGCAATATAAAAACTTAACATATCAAATAAAAGATGAAACTTATAATGGTGATGTATGTACTGTAACTACTGAAATAGAAGTATTAGATTATAAAAAAATAATAAATGAAGTAAATAATAATTATCAAAATAAAAACTATACTAAAGAAGAATATAATAATGAAAAATTAGATAAGTTAGAAAAGACTAAAGATAAAGTAAAATACACTATAGATTTTAAAGTAAAGAAAGAAAATAACAATTGGACACTAGAAGCTTTAGATGATGATACTATAAAGAAAATTCAAGGAACTTATTAAACGTTAAAATAAATACTTGAATTTAATTTTATACTTTGTTATAATTAAGTAGAGGTAAGTTGATAAAATATCAATGCTATACTTAATTATGGAGGTAAAATTATGAAACAAAAAACCAAAACTTATGGAATAATACTAGGAGTTGTTCTTTTTATAGCTTTAGTTGCAGGACTTACTTATGCCTACTATAAATGGACTAGTACTGAAGATATTAATGTAAGTGTTGTAGTAGAGGGTAATACTGTTACTTTTGTTGGGGGAACTAATATTACAGGTACATTAATACCTACTGCTACTAAAGAAGAAGGAATATCAAAAGAAGTTACAGTGTCTGCTAGTGAAGCAGGAAGTGTAATGAGTTTGTTCTTAGATTTAACAACAATGCCAGCAGCTCTAAAAGAAACTACTTTTGAATGGGAGATCTATAAAAATAGTGAAACAACACCAGTAAATAGTGGTAACTTTGGAGTATACAATGCTTCAACTAATGCTAAAGGTACAACTTATGCCACTAGTGGGACTACTACTATAACATTATTAAATGGAGTAGATGTAAATACTACTACTGATAAATATACATTATACTTATGGTTTAATGGTAATACTGATAATCCAAGTACTATGCAAAATCAAACTCTATCATTTGATTTATATGCTACTGGTGAAGGGGCTACAATAGGACAATAAAGACTATAGGGTAATACCTAAGCCTTTTTTCTAGGAGAAATATTTATGAATAGACAAGAAGATTTAACAAAAGTATTTGATAAGACCTGGCAGGCCAATCATAATGATGTAGCTAAAAGAGGTCGTGAAAAAGAAAAAGAATTTATGAGTAGAATGTTTAAGACAAGTAATAGACCATTAAATAAAGTAGAAAAAGTAACTCCTGATATGCAGGCTAAACAATTGCAGAATAATATAAATAATGCTAGTGCTTTTAATAGACAAGTAAAAGTAAATAATATAGTGAGTAAGTGGAAGTAATGATTGACTTATATAAATATGAAAATGAACTATATAGTAAAGGATTAGAGTATATTGGAGGAGTAGATGAAGTAGGAAGAGGTCCATTAATAGGAAGTGTAGTAGCAGCTTGTGTGGTTCTTCCTAAGGATTTTGTACTAGAGGGGCTTACAGATTCTAAGAAGCTTAGTGAGAAAAAAAGAGATGAATACTATAAAATAATTAAAGAAAAAGCTCTTGCTATTGGAATAGGTATTGTTGATGAAAAGAAGATAGATGAAGTAAATATTTATGAAGCTACTAAGATTGCTATGAAAGAAGCTATCAAGAATACTAATATAAAATTAGATCACGTACTTATAGATGCTATGCCTCTTTCAATAGAAGTGCCTACTACTAGTATTATAAAGGGGGATTCTAAATCTATTTCTATTGCGGCAGCTTCAGTTATAGCTAAAGTAACTAGGGATAAAATGATGTATGATCTAGCTAAAGATTATCCTATGTATGATTTGGAGCATAATAAAGGATATGGTACTAAGAAGCATATGGAGGGTATAAAGAAATATGGTATTTGTAAGTATCATCGTTTAAGTTATAAACCAGTATATGATAATAAAGATAAGAGGGTAGATTAATAAAACAACTGATAATTCGGTTGTTTTATTATCTTTGAAGCCTAAGGTCTTCAAAGAAAAAAGAAAGCCTGTAGTCTTTCTTTTAACAATTATTTTTCATCTTCTATTTCAATTAGTTTTAGTATTTCGTCAGTAGTAGTAAAGCCTGCGATTGCTTTAAATAAACCATCTTGAAGCATAGTAATTACATCTTTATTATATACTAATTTTCTTAGTTCATCTTTTCTAATACCTGCACTAATAGCATCTCTTATTTCTTGCGTAATTAATAATACTTCTTGTATAGCAATTCTACCACGATAACCATGATTACAATAAGGACAACCACTTACATTAGCTTCATATACTTCATTTACATCAATACCAAGAACTGATTTAAATAAATTCTTTTCAGTAATAGTAACAGGTTTTTTAACTCTACATTTTTCACAAAGCCTACGAGCTAACTTTTGTGATACGATACCTGTAAGAGCAGATGCTAATAAATATCTTTCAACATCCATATCAAGAAGTCTCTCGATAGTATTAAGGGAATTATTAGTATGTATAGTAGATAATACTAAGTGTCCTGTGATAGAAGCTCTAACAGCTATTCTAGCAGTCTCAGAGTCTCTTATCTCACCAATCATAATTATATTAGGGTCTTGTCTTAAAATACTTCTAAGGACAGTAGCAAAATCAAGACCGATATCACTGTTTACTTGTACTTGGTTAACTCCTTTAATATCCATTTCTACTGGATCTTCAACAGTAACTAAGTTAACACCCTCAACATTAAGTTTTTGAAGAAAAGAATATAAGGTAGTAGACTTACCAGTACCAGTAGCACCAGTAACTAATATAATACCATTAGGAAAATTAAGCATTTTAATAATCTTCTTATAATTAGTTTCACTAAAATATAAATACTCTATACCTTTTAAACTCATAGAGTAGTCCATAATTCTTATAACTATTTTCTCTCCTCTTTTAGTAGGTAGAGAAGATACTCTAAGATCTAGATCTTTACCATTAATTTTATCTTTAATTGCTCCATCTTGAGGTAATCTAGTCTCAGTAATATTCATACCAGCCATAATCTTAATTCTAGTAGTTACATTTTGTTTTATATCTTTATTTAACTTAGTAAATACACTTAATATACCATCAATTCTAAATCTAATAGTTATACCACTATCAGTAGGCTCAAAGTGAATATCACTAGCCCCTTTATTAACAGCAGTCAAGATAATAGTATTAACAGCATTAACAACGGGCATTCTACTAAAATCTACCCCCTTATTAGGAGTAATATTACCACTATTACTAATATTAGATAGCATACTTGGTTTTTGATTATTTACATTGGGTTTACCCTGCATACCATTAGTAGTACCATTCATTATATCCCTCTTTTCATTTATTCTTTTTGTTAAAAAGACTAGATTTTATTCTATAAATATTATATAATATATTTAAGTAAATAGCAATAGCAAAAAGGTGATAAAATTTATGAAATTGAATAGAAAAGGTTTTATGATGGCGGAAGTTGTTGTGGTATCAGCAGTTATAGTTACAGTCTTAGTAACTCTCTTTACAGGTATAAATAAAGTATCTACTGCTTATGAAAAAAGAAATAAATATTATGATATTACTTCTTCTCAGTTTGCCATCGAAGCAAATAATATTTTAGAAGAACAAGGGTTAAAACTAATTAATAAACAAACAGGAGATTACATAGGAGCTATAGAAATAGGTAATGAAAATGATGGCTTATGTCACGAAGATAAAATAGTTAAGTTATCTAGTCCTACCAATGATACCAATGCTTTTCTTAGTAACTTTGATGATTTATTTGGAACATATCAAGATACTTATACAGGATATTTTATTCCTTATAATATAGATGTATTTGAAAGTGGAAAAGTATATGAATATGCTGGTGATAATAATGGTAATAGTTTCACTGAAGTAGTAAATATAAATAATACATTTAAAGATTACTTAAGTTATCAAAGTACCCATTATGATTTTAATCTTGACTTTAGATATGTTATAGTAGTAGAAAGATGTAATGCAGAAACAGAAAAGGAATGCTATTACTTTGGATTGAGGGTAAGGTGATAAAGTGAAGAAATTAAATAGACGAGGTTACCTAACAATAGAAATCGTATTAGCGTCCACGCTAGCTTTTACAATAGCTTTCTTTCTAATAGATTTAACAATAAAGTTTGCTAATAAAACAGATGATATTCAGTTAGATACATTATATATTACTGATAATGCACTACTTATTGAAAATATAAGAGCGGCTATTAATATAGATAAAGCTGCTGAAGTAGAAAATGGTTATGTTGGAGAAATTACTAGTATAGAATGTAACAATGAAGAAAATAAATGTACTTTTACATTTGATGAAGGAAAGCAAAGTACTTTAAAGATAGATAATGATAATAAAGAAGTACTATATACAGGTTTAAAAGAAGGAAATACTTATACTAAGAAAGTAAGTGACAACTTAACTCTTGAAGAAATATCAGTAGGGGGAAAGACTGCGGGGACCATCCCACAGAACCAACCATATCAAATAATAACTATTAAAGCAAGAGATATCTTCGTAGATAAAAACTATGATATAAATATATTAATAAAGACAACACAGTAAGATAGTTCGACAATATTTTTATAATAATGGGTATATACTAACTTTGGTGATTAAGTTGAAGAAGAGACTAAAGAAGATAGTAGTACCCATTTTTTTATCAGTACTATGTGGTTTTATATGTGGTAGGTTAATGTTTAGTATATATGAAGAAGAGAGTAGTAATACCTTATCTTCAAATGTTATATATATGCTCGAAGATGCTTCATATAAAGACTATGATACTATGAAAGCAAGTACATTAAGTGCAAACTATATCTATTATAAAGAAGATAATAAATATAATACAGTACTAGCAATAACTAGAGATAAAGATAATATCAAAAAAATAGAGGATGTTTATGATAAAGAATTAAAAGTAGTAAAGTACTTACTTAGTAATGAAGAGATAAATAATAAAATAGAAGAATATGATATAAAGATAAAGAATACAAGTGATAAAGAAGAAATTAAAAATATCATTGAAGAAGTAATAAATATCTATAAAGGAGAAGATAATATAAAGATAAGTAAGATAGAAACTTAATATATAAATACTATACTTAATTTCTAAAAATAAAGAAAAGCAGTTGACATTTTACTAAAAATAATATAGAATTAAGTATGTAGCGATGGAGTAGTACTCAAGAGGCTGAAGAGGCGCCCCTGCTAAGGGTGTAGACCGGGCAACTGGTGCGAGGGTTCAAATCCCTCCTGCTCCGCCATAATAAAAACTAAACCCGAAAGGGTTTTTTCTTATATATAAGGAGGTGTATATTATGTTTAAAGAAGAATTATCATTAGTACCACATTTACCGGGTTGTTATCTTATGCGTAATAAAGATAATATTGTTATTTATGTAGGTAAAAGTAAGAACTTAAAGAATAGATTAAGTTCATACTTTCAAAGAGAACATACTGGTAAGACAAAGATGCTAGTGAGAGAGATAGATCATTTTGAATATATTATAACTAATACTGAGATGGAAAGTCTATTATTAGAAATTAATTTAATTAAAAAATATAATCCTAAGTATAACATATTATATAGAGATGATAAATCTTATCCATATATAGAGTTAACTAATGAAAAAGTACCAAGACTTCGTACAATAAGAAAGATAAATATCAAGAAGACTAAGAATGAATTATTTGGACCATATCCTAATGTCGGAGCAGCTAAAAAAGTAGTAGAAATATTAAATAGGATATATCCTTTAAGAAAGTGTTCTACTTATCAAAAAAGAGAGTGTTTATACTATCATATAGGAGAGTGCCTAGGATATTGTACTCACTCTGTAGAAGAGAGTAAAATAAAAGAGATGCGAAGTGAAATAGTATCATTTTTAAATGGAAATACCAAAGTACTAACAGACAGATTAAAAGAAAAAATGCTTATATATTCAAATAACTTAGAGTATGAAAAAGCTTTAGAATATAAAGAATTATTAAACTATATAAATATTACTACTGAAAAACAAAAAGTAGATCTAGATAGTAAGACTAATCTAGATGTAGTAGGTTATTATAGTAAAGATAACTATATAAGTATACAAATACTCTTTATAAGAGGAGGAAAACTATTAGATAGAAAAAGAAATATCTTTCCTATGGTTGGAGAAGTCTATGAAGAGTTATCTAACTATCTATCTAACTTCTATAGTAAGCAAGTATCTAATCCTAAAGAAGTATTAGTTCCAGATATAATAGATCCTAAAGTATTTAGTGAAGTATTTAATATCAAGTTTATAACTCCAATTAAAGGAGAGAAAAAGAAAATACTAGATTTAGCTTTTGATAATGCAAGAATATATTATGAAGAAGAGATGACTTATATAAAGAAAGATGAAGATAAGATAAATAATGCACTTGAAGAACTTAGAAGTAAACTAAATATAAATAGTGTAAATAGAATAGAATTATTTGATAATTCTAATTTATTTGGTAGTTTTAATGTGTCAGGAATGGTTGTTTTTGTAGGAGGCAAGCCTTCTAAACAAGACTATCGTAAGTTTAAGATTACTGATGATAAGAATGATGACTATAATACTACTAGAGAAGTAATATATCGTAGATATTTTAGAGTATTAAAAGATAATTTAGAAAGACCGGACTTAATAATAGTGGATGGTGGAATAGGCCAGATTAATGCTGCTAGAGAAATAATTAATTCACTAAACTTAGACATTCCAGTAGCAGGTCTTAAAAAAGATGATAAACATAGTACTAATGCCTTATTAGCTTTTGATCCTATAAGGGAAGTAGAGATAAATAAGAAGAGTGATTTATTCTTACTTCTTACTAAGATGCAGAATGAAGTTCATAACTTTACTATTAGTTATCATAAAGATATTAGAAGTAAGGGGGCTTTATCTAGTATTCTAGATAATATAGATGGTATAGGAAGTACTAGAAAGAATAAACTTCTTAAGAAATATAAAACTATAAATAAGATGAAAGAAGCTTCTCTAGAGGAACTAGAGGAGATCTTACCTCATAAAGTAGCAGTATCTTTTATAGAATTCTTATCTAATTATGATAAATAACTTTCTTTCTATTTTCACCTTGAGCCTAAGGTCTCTAGGTGTTAGTTAAAGCCAAAGTCTTTAACTAGATTTTTAAAGCCTTTTCTATAACTTTTTTATAAAAGTCTTTAAAAATTATATTTTTTTTTGGAAAAATACCACTCACTTACTAACTAATTAGTAGATAGGAGATAGTCAATATTTTTAATATTAAATGTTATTTATTTATTTATTTATTTTTGATTATATGTTATACTTTTTGTAGAGAGGAGAAAAAGGAATGGAAAGTCAAAAAAATACAAAAGTAGTTATAGCATTGCTTATAATTATTATTGCTATCTTATCAGCATTATGTGTTTTATTTGCAACAGGTACAATTAGTTTTAAATCCAATGATGCGGAGGTTAATAATCCAGAGCAGAATGCTAATAAAAATAATGATTTAAATCAAAACGCCAATAATTCTGAAACAAAAAATATTACAGTAGATAATATCAAAGAAATCTTTGAAGCTGCATACAATTATTATGAATTACCAGAAGTTTACTGTGGGAAAACAGAAAGTAAAATTGTAGAAATATATGGAACTTCTAGAAAAGCATCAGTAGATTTTACTACATATGATGAAATGCTTAATTCATTAAAAAAGTATATGAGTACTGAAGTAATAGCGGGTAAATCTCCGTGGGGAGCAACTGCTAAAGAATATTACTTAGAAAAAGATGGAAAATTATATTGTGAAGAAACAAATAAAGGATATCCTTATGGCAACGGAAACGTAGAAATAGAAATAACAAATCAAAGTGATAATAAAATAGACTGTATCGCAACTATGGAATTAATAGATATGTCTAATAATAAAACATATGATAAAGTAAATATAACATTAGAATTAAAAGATAATAATTGGATTATTACTTCATATAAAAAATAGATAAAAGTTAAGGTATATATAAACCTTAATTTTTTATTAGTTGTAATATGTAAAAATAAATTGATAATTAATAATAAGTATATAATTTATACTTATATATAATATAAGTGTTGTTAGTTTTAAGACTAAAATAATACTTTTTTTGGAAAAAGGCCATAAAAATAAAGAAAAAACTCGTAAATTATTGACAAAATCATAAAATAATAGTAAAATCATAATCGGTACATTGCGTTGGAGACTATTTAAATATTGGGACCATTTAAATAGAGGACAACAAATTATAAAATTAATAAAGGAGAAGAAAAGATGAAAAACACATTTATGGAATCAAAAGAAACTGTAAACAGAACTTGGTATATTATAGATGCAGAAGATATAGCATTAGGTAGAGTAGCTAGTAAAGCAGCAGTTATCTTAAGAGGAAAACATAAAGTAACATATACACCACACATCGACTGCGGAGATTATGTTATAATTATCAATGCTGACAAAGTATTACTAACAGGTAATAAATTAGAAAACAAAATGTATTACGATCACTCAAGATATGTTGGTGGTCTAAGAGAAAGAACTGCTAAAGAAATGAAAAAAGACTATCCAGTAGAAATGGTAGAAAGAGCAGTAAAAGGAATGCTTCCACACAATAGACTTGGAAGAAGTATGTATAAGAAACTATTTGTTTATGCTGGAAGTGAACATCCACATATGGCACAACAACCTAAAGTAATAGAAATGGGAGGTAACAAATAATGGCTAAAGAAAAAAGAAGTTTCTATGGAACTGGTAGAAGAAAAGGTTCTGTAGCTAAAGTTACATTAACTCCAGGTACTGGTAAAATTACTGTAAACGGTAAAGATGTAAACGAATATATGCCTTATGAAGTATTAGTAATGGATTTAAAACAACCATTAGTAGTAACAAATAATGAAACTACATTTGATGTAAAAGCAGATGTAAAAGGCGGCGGATTTTCAGGACAAACTGGTGCTATCAGACTTGGTATTACAAGAGCATTATTAGTATATGATGAAGCTAATGTTGGTAAAGAAGATTCATATAGAAAAATTCTTAAAGCAAATGGATTTATTACTAGAGATCCAAGAGTTAAAGAAAGAAAGAAATATGGTCTTAAAGCTGCTAGAAGAGCTCCACAATTTAGTAAGAGATAATATAAAGAGAGAGTTACATTAATTGTAACTTTTTTTATTATAATTATATTGTAAAAAAGAAGTAAAATGATCTGTAAAATCATTGCTTTTTTTATTACTTTTTGCTATGATAATAAAATGGAGGAGATGAAAGATGACAAAGTATGTATATGCCTTTAAAGAAGGTAACAAAGATATGAGAAATTTACTTGGTGGTAAAGGTGCTAACCTAGCAGAAATGACTAACTTAGGACTTCCAATCCCTCAAGGATTTACCATTACAACAGAAGCTTGTATAAACTACTATGATAATGGTAAAAAGGTATCAAAAGAGATAGAAGAACAAATCTTTAAAGCTCTTGAAGAATTAGAACAAGAACAAGGAAAGAAGTTTGGAGACATTAAGGAGCCACTATTAGTATCAGTAAGAAGTGGAGCTAGAGCAAGTATGCCTGG
>ERZ857969.1163-NODE-1163-length-38130-cov-7.028129_pt1 | contig 38130 bp, 37 predicted proteins | sample MGYA00519864_ERZ857969 | MGnify/ENA primary metagenome ERZ857969 (study PRJEB31778, sample SAMEA3449382) | human gut metagenome | biome: human gut; feature: human-associated habitat; material: faeces | place: United Kingdom | collected 2010/2012 ...
TATTTATATCCCACTGATAATTATATGCACTAGTTCCATCATTCAATGTCATTTCTGCATTTCCCATAGAGCAGACAATCTTTCCCGCACCATTTATCACTCCTTCTATATCTAAATCTCCCATAGATATATCAGCATTTAATGTATCAGTTGTTATTCTATCAATTGAAATTTCTCCCATATTTATTTCAACGTCAGCAGATGATGATTGTAAATTGTCGATTGATATACTTCCTGCACTGGAATTAATTGTTGTATATACAGCTGACATATTTTCAATATCCGCCTCTCCTGCTGAAAGACTCAAATTAAAATTACCATATGATTTTCCACTTGGTAAATATACAGTTACATCTTGTGTGCCCTTTTTCCATTTTTTCTTATATTGTATTAAAACATTTAAGGAATCTCCTTCATTTATATAATAAACTTCCATTATATCTGCATTATAAGAAAATCCTATCTGTTCTTTGTTCCATTCCTCAACATCATATGACGCTGTCAATAAATCAAGTTTTAAATTATTCACTGACACCATATCAATTGTATCACTATTATTTTCTAATTTAGTTTCATTTTGTTTTTTGTCCATATACAAGTCTTCAATTATATTAGTTTTTATTTTACTTTCTTCATTTGTATAATTTTCTATTTGTTTACTTTTCTTTTTCCAACCAAATAGTCCTCCTGTTGAATGCTTTTCTTCTATAGATTTTAAATCATCAAAGCTTTGGATTTTATCATTATTTTGAATTATTATATTTGTTTTTTCTGTATTTGCAACTAAGTCATCTTTTAATAATGTGTCTTTTATTGTGTGATATATTGCTTGAAAAACTTTATTTTCTTCTTCAAACCTTACTTCTAATTTTGCTGGATGCACATTTACATCTACTTTTGCTGGGTTCATTTTTATATTTAATACAACAAATCCAAATTTACCAATTGGTATCATGCCTTTATATGCTTGCTCTGTTGCTGCTGATAATGTTTTATCTTTTATGTATCTTTTATTTACAAAAAATAATTGATTGCTTCTATTTGATCTTGCAATTTCAGGTTTTCCTATAACTCCTGTAATTTCAATATCCTCATAATTGTACTTTGTTTCTATTATTCCTTGTGCAATATCTTTTCCATAAATACTATATATTACACTTTTTATGTCTCCATTTCCTGATGTTTGGATTATTGTTTTTCCGTGAATTTATTAATTTAAATGAAATTCCTGGGTTAACTAATGCAATTCTTGTAATTACATCTTCTATATAGCCTGTTTCTGTATAATCCTTTTTTAAAAATTTATATCTTACTGGTGTATTGAAAAATAAATTATTTACTGTTATTGATGTTCCAACTTGACAGCCTACTTCTTCTTTTTCTAGTACATTTCCAGCTTCTACTACAATTTTATAGCCTACATCTTGTTCTTTAGTTTTTGAAACTAATTCTACATTTGCAATAGCTGCAATACTTGCTAATGCTTCTCCTCTAAATCCCATAGATGTTACTGTATCTAAATCGCTTGCATTTCTTATTTTACTTGTTGCATGTCTTTCAAATGCTATTTCTAAGTCATCTTTTGCAATTCCAGAACCATTGTCTGTTATTTTTATATATGATATTCCACCATTTCTAATTTCTACTGTTATTTTGTCTGCTCCTGCATCTATTGAGTTTTCTACCATTTCTTTTATTACTGATGCTGGTCTTTCTATAACTTCTCCTGCTGCTATTTGGTTTATTGTTAATTCGTCTAATAATACTATTTTTCCCATTAGATTTCCTCCAATTATCTTTTTGTATTTTATCTTAGTCATTATATCATAACTTTAAAATTTGTATAGATTTTTGGCAAAAATATTTTATTTTTTTAGTTTATTATTCTTTTAATATTGCAAAGCCAATATTTTCTCAAATTTTAGAAAAAAATAGTAGGAAAACAACATTTTTATTTGCCATTTTCCTACTATATTTTTTTACCATGTAAATTCCCCATTAATTTTTCATATGGTGGTGGTACTTTAAATGGATTTTCTTTAATAATTTCAATTGCCAAAATTCGACAATTTTATAATTTGACTATTCATGTTTTGCCTAGTATAATATATAAAACAAAAAGCAAGGAGAATTACTATGAATTCATACTATTTAAACAAATTAGAATACAATAAAATTTTAGAAATATTATCAAATTTTTGTACAACTTTTATTGGTAAAAGACTTTGCCTAGAGCTATTACCATCTAATGATAAAAATAAAGTAAAACAAATGTTGCAAGAGTCAAGTGAAGCAACAAGTATTTTATATAAAGCTGGAAGTGCACCTATTTATGATATAACAGACATTACAATATATTTAAAATTACTTGAATCAGATGGAGTTTTAACAGCAAAAGCTCTTTTAGATTTAGCTAATATATTAAAAAATGCAAATGAATTAAAAAAATATTTTAGTCAAAATTTTATAGACCAATCTAATTATGTAATTTTAGCAAATTATTTTAATATGTTATACACAAATGAAGATTTATATAATAATGTTTTTAAATCAATACTAGATGAAAATACAGTTTCAGATGATGCATCTTCTACTTTAAAAACTATTCGTAAAAATCAAAGAAAATTAGAGCAAAACATAAAATCATCTTTAAACAACATTTTGCACTCATCAACATATTCAAAATATTTACAAGAAAATGTAGTTACAATTAGAAACGATAGATATGTTTTGCCTGTAAAAGAAGAATATAGAGCTCAAATTAAAGGTTTTGTACATGATATTTCAAGTACTGGTTCTACAGTATTTATAGAACCTTTGTCAATTTTTGAACTTAATAATGAACTTAACAATCTAAAAATTGAAGAAAAAATTGAAATTGAAAAAATTCTTAAAAACTTGTCACAAAGTTTTACTCCATATACCCAAAATTTAAAATTAGACCAAGAAACAATTGGTTTACTTGACTTTGTTTTTGCAAAAGCAAAATATTCTAAAACAATATATGGTATTACACCTATTATAAATGAAAATAAACAAATTAATTTAAAAAATGCAAGACATCCTTTAATAGATATAAACCAGGTTGTTCCAATTAATATAGAAATTGGTTCAAAATACTCTTCTTTAATTATTACAGGTCCAAATACCGGAGGTAAAACTGTAACCTTAAAAACTGTTGGTCTTATTACAGTTATGGCATGTAGTGGGCTTAACATTCCTGCTGATGATGGGTCAGAAATATTTGTTTTTGATAATGTTTTTGCAGATATTGGTGATGACCAAAGTATTAGCAACTCTTTAAGTACCTTTTCTTCACATATGGTAAACATTGTAGATATAATAAATACATCTACTTCTAATTCTTTAATTTTGGTAGATGAACTTGGTTCTGGAACAGATCCTTTAGAAGGAGCAAATTTAGCTATTAGTATTTTAGAATATTTTTATAGTAAAAATTGTATAACAATTGCTACAACACATTATCAGGAATTAAAAAAATATGCTTTAGTAAATACTGGCTTTGAAAATGCTTCTGTTGATTTTGATATAAATACATTATCTCCTACATATAAGCTTTTAATTGGTGTTCCAGGTAAGAGTAATGCATTTGAAATTAGCAAAAAATTAGGGTTAAATTCTAAAATAATAAATAAAGCAAAATCACTTTTAAATGAAGAGGATGTAAAATTTGAAGAATTATTAAAAAATATTTATGATGAAAAAATAGAAATTGAAAAACAAAAAAATGAAATATCAAAAGAATTAGAAAAAGTATCAAGTCTTAGAACATCTTTAGCTAAAGAAGATGAAGAGAAAAAACAAAAAGCAGAAAACTTAATAAATAACGCAAAAATTGAAGCTAGAAATATTTTAGTAAGTGCTAAAGAAGAAGCAAGCAAAGCCTTAAAGCTTATAAATTCCTCTTCATATAAAGATATAAACAATATAAGAAATGATTTGAACAATAAAATTAAAAATAATTCTATTAATTACAATAATTCTACAATAGATATTATCCCTTTAGATGCTACTAAAATTAAACCTGGTTTAAATGTTTTTGTTTCTAATTTAAACCAAGAACGGTACTGTAGTTTCTAATATTTCAAAATCTAATGAAGTGCAAGTACAAGTAGGTAGTTTAAAGATGAATGTAAATATTAAGTTTTTGTCAAAATCTAAAAATTCAAAACCTACTCAAAAAATAGCTTATAATTTTAATAGTTTTTCTAAGTCTAAAAATATTAATACTGAAATTAATGTTATTGGTGAGACTGTATCAGACGCTGTTTTACTTATTGATAAGTTTTTAGATGATTGTAGCTTAGCAAAACTTTCTACTGTTCGAATTATACATGGTAAGGGAACTGGAAAATTAAAAAATGGAATTCACACTTTTTTAAAAACTAATCCACATGTTAAAAGCTTCCGAATGGGAACTTTTGGTGAAGGTGAAATGGGAGTTACTGTGGTCGAATTAAAATAAATAAGAGCGAAAATTTTCGCTCTTATTTTAGGTTTTCTTTAAGAGATTTAACGAATTCCAGCATTTTTAAATTTTTTTGAAATTGTAATGTTATACCAACCACATAGTTTTCTCCTAATTCAAGCTCTGGATAATCCTCTATTTCTTGAACATAACCATCTAACTTCTCAGCTATTTCCATTACTTTAAAAATCATCCTAATACATTCTGTGTGAATATCAGGTTCTTCTGATGCAGTTGATACCATCACTTTCATTAATGGTATATAATCATTTGTCCGTTTTGTTCTTAATCGAATCAACCCATTCATGTTAATCCCTCCAAAAAATTAGATATATATATTATAGCATGGTTTACAATAATAATCAAATATATTTTTCAACTAAAATAACCGTTCTTCCACTTCTAGTTGTTCCTGTAAATTCTTTTATTATAAATCTTCCTTTTCCCCTTATTGTAATAATGTCATTTTGTTTTATTTGCTTAGATGCTTTTATTTCATTTTTTCCATTAACAAATACTCTTTGTGCTTCCATTATTTGCACAGCCTTACTTCTTGAAGTTTTAGCTAAGTCTGATACAATATTGTCTAGTCTTAATGATGGAACAATTATTTTTACTTCTTCTATTTTTATTTCTTGTTTTCTTATTTTACTTATCTCATCTACAATAATTTTGCTATTTTGAAATCTTGTAAGTGATCCCAACTCTGTTTTTAGTGTATTTGCAAAATCAACAAAAGTTATAATATCTGCCCCATTATTAAACACCAAAATATCTCCTACTTTTTCCCTTTTTAGTCCAAGTTTTACTATTCCACCTAAATAATTTCTATGCGCATATTTTCCATTCATTTCTTCTGGTAATTCAATTCTTACTATACTTAAAATTTTATTATAATTTTTTTCTAACATTTCCATATTATATTTTTCCGGATAAATTATTAATGCTTTTCTTTCTGCATTATCAAAACCACCATAAAATATATAATTTTTATAATTATTCTTTTTTAAGAAACTTTCTACACATGAAATTTGATACATATCCAAAAAATCTGTATATTCAATTTTTTGCCTTGTTTGTGAAAATTTTATTTTATCTAATACTTGTGCTATTAAAATTTTATCTTCTTGTCTTTTATACTCACTTAAAATTTCTTGTTTTTCCATAGTATTCCTTTCTTATATATTTTTTAATATATCATTTTTTATTGTTATAGAATCTAATCCATATATTTTTTCTAGCTCTTCTACTTTTCCATGTTTTATAAATTCGTCAGGATATGCATATTGTTTAAATTTTACACCTTCAATTTTTTCATCTATAATTAACTCTTTTACTGTAGTTCCTAATCCATTTATTTTTGTTCCATCTTCAATAGTAACTATATTTTTAGTTTTTAATATTGATTCTTTAACTGTTTTTACATCAAATGGTTTCAAAAACCTAGCATTTATAACATCTGCTTCTATATTACATTTCTTTAATTCATGTGCAATTTCTACTGCCCTTTCTACCATTTTTCCAATTGCAACAATTGTTAAGTCTGCTCCTTTTTCCAGTATTTGTGCTTTTCCAAATTTAATTTTTTCATGGCTATTTATTTTTGTTTTTCCTTCTCCACCTCTTGGATATCTTATTATTACTGGCTTATTTAGGGTTACCGCAAATTCTAACATATCTTCCAATTCTTTAAAATCCATTGGTGCCATAATCGTTAAATTTGGAACTAATCTAAAAAATGCTAAATCTAATGTTCCTTGATGTGTTTCTCCATCTTGCCCTACTAGTCCTGCTCTATCAACACACATAATTACTGGTAAATTTTGAATTGCCACATCATGTATTACTTGATCATATGCCCTTTGATAAAATGATGAATAAATTGGAACAACTGGTATTATACCTTCTTTTGCCATTCCTGCTGCAAGTGTTATTGCATGTTGTTCTGCAATTCCTATATCAAAAAATCTATTTGGAAACTCTTCTTTAAATTTTGTAAGTCCTGTACCATCCTTCATTGACGCTGTTATTGCAACTATTTTTTCATTTTTCTTTGCAAGTTTTACTAATTTTTCTCCAAAAACTTTTGAATAATCAGCACTTTTCTTAACCTTACTTTTTCCTGTATTTATATCAAATGGCGCTGTTGCATGAAATTTGTCTGGATTTTCTTCTGCTATTTTATACCCTTTTCCTTTTTTGGTTAAAACATGTATTAATACAGGACCTTCTACTTTTTTACTTAATGTAAGTATATTTTCTAGCTGTTCTATATTATGCCCATCTACCGGTCCCAAATATGTAAAACCTATATCTTCAAAAAACATTTTTGGTATAATTAATTGTTTTATACTCCTTTTTACTTTTTGAATTACTTTTACTGTCGTTTTTCCGACAATTGGAATATTATTCACAAATTTTTTTATATAATTATTTGATTTTGTATATGTTTTTTTAGTTCTAAGTTTACTTAAAAATCTATTTATTCCTCCAACATTTGGAGATATACTCATTTCATTATCATTTAATATTACTTTTATTCTTGTTTTACTAGCCCCTGCATCATTTAATGCTTCTAAAGCCATTCCTCCTGTTAGAGCTCCGATCTCCAATAACTGCAATTACTGAATTATCATTGCCTTTTATATCTCTTGCCCTTGCCATTCCAAGTGCTGCAGATATTGATGTACTACTATGTCCTGTATTAAAGCAATCTGTTTCAGACTCATTTGTTTTTGGAAAACCTGCTATTCCCCCTAATGTTCTTATTTTTTTTAATTCTTCTTTTCTTCCATTAATTATTTTATGTACATAGGTTTGATGTCCAACATCCCAAACAACCTTATCTGTTGGTATGTCAAATACTACATTTAATGCAATAGTTAGTTCTACAACCCCCAAGTTTGATGCCAAATGTCCGCCATTTTTTGATACAATATCTAATATATATTTTCTTATTTCTTGTGCTAATATTTCTTTTTCTTTTAAATTTAATTTTTTTACATCCTGTGATGAATTTATTTTTTCTAACATTTTATTTTCACCTAATTATTTTGTTTTTCTTTTACAACTATGTAACAATTTTATCACATTTATGTTACATTTTCCACTACTTTGTTGTATTTTTATAATTATTTTGTTATAATTATTTAGTAAAATAATAATTTATTTAATAAGGAGATAAAAAAATGAAGAAAAAAATTTTAAGTATCTTATTTTTAGTATTAATTTTAATAGCTAATTTTTCATTTGCATCATATAGTACTGTAAAAATGGAAGTAGTTGAAGAACCTATTTGTGAAATAAAATTTGGACAAAATTCAAAATTTCAAAAACGACTTATTTCTAAAGATTTAAATAACAAAGAAGTTACAATTGAGTTAAAAGTAACTAATGAAGATGAGGTTGCAAAACCTACAGGAGAATTAGTTTTATTGCTTGATAATTCACATAGTACAGATAGCATGACTAATCAAGGCGCAACAAGAAGAAGTCAAATTCAAAATTCAGCAAAAACATTAATTACAAATTTATTGAAAGATAACTCAGCATTAAAAATAAGTGTTGTGACATTTGCTTCTTTAAATACTTCTAATTATAGTGAAGAAGGAACAATTAAAGATGCTAATGTACTTTGTTCTCTTACAAATGATGCTACTAAAATAACTAATAGTTTAACTAATATTCCTCAAAATGGACCTAGAACAAATCTTGAAGCAGGATTAGAATTAGCTTATAAACAATTTTCAAATGAAAAAAATAATAAATATATAATCGTTTTAACAGATGGTATTCCAAACCTTTCACTTTTTGAATCTACAGCAACAACAGAAAATAAACAATTATATTCAGATTATTCAATTAATAGAACAAAAAACAAATTAAAGGAAATAACAAAAAATGATGTTACTTTAATTACTATGCTTACAGGAATTGACACACCAGATACAATAGTAAGTGGAACAACAAAAACATATTCTGATATAATTAAAGAAGTTTTTGGAACTGCCCAAAATCCAACCGCTGGAATGTTTTATTACATATCTGATGAAGATATAGAAAAAACAATAACAACAGATATTTATAACAGTTTAATGCCAACAAACAATACTTTTAAAGATATTGTAATTGAAGATTATTTTCCAGACGAAATCGTTAAAAACTTTGATTTTGCATATGTAAAAAATGCAAATATTGGAAATATCTCTACCAAAATAGATGAAAAGACTAATAAAATAACATGGACAATACCTGAATTAGAATATGGAAAAACTGCTGTTGTACAATATAAATTAAAATTAAAACAAGACTTTGATAGTTCTATAGTTGATAAAATTTTAAACACAAACCAAAAAATTGATATGAAATATAAAGATTTTAATGATAAAGAGCAAAACGAAACTTCTAATATTACACCAAAATTAAGACTTACAGAACCAAAAGAAGCTCCACAAGATTTACCAAAAGCAGGTAATACATCTCTTGCCTTATTTATTACAATTATATCAGGTGCTTCAATATTTTTCTTAATTAAATTTGTACATATTTCTAAAAAAATGAAATAAATAAAATTTTAATAAATTAAAAGTCCCTTAAATTTCTTAAGGGGCTTTATTTTGTTTAATTAAATAATTCATTTTCTATATTTAATAATCTATTATATTTAGCAACTCTATCTGTTCTACATGGTGCTCCTGTTTTTATTTGTCCGGCATTTACTGCAACTGCTATGTCTGCTATTGTTGTATCTTCTGTTTCACCTGATCTATGTGAAATTATTGTTTTATAGCCGTTTTTTTGTGCCATTAAAATGGTATCTAATGTTTCAGTTAATGTTCCTATTTGATTTGGTTTTATTAATATGCAATTTGCAATATTATTATTTATTCCCCTTTGCAATCTTTTTGGATTTGTAACAAACAAATCATCACCTACAAGCTGAACTTTATTTCCGATCTTTTGGGTTAAAATTTTCCAACTTTCCCAATCTTCTTCTGCCAAACCGTCTTCTACAGATACTATTGGATATTTTTCACATAAATTTTCTATATATTCTATCATTTCTTCTTTACTTTTTAAAATATTAGTTTTCCAAAAATAATAGCCATCTTTTCCCTCTTTTTTAGCCGCTTCATACATTTCAGTGCTTGCAATATCTAATGCTAAAACAATATCTTTTTTTGGAACATAACCTGCTTTTTTTATTGCTTCTATTATTAAATCTAGTGCTTCTTCCTCACTTTGTAGTGTTGGTGCAAAGCCTCCTTCATCTCCAACAGCTACCATGTATCCTTTTTCTTTTAGCACCTTTTTTAGAGTTTGGTATACTTCTGCTCCCCTTTTTAATCGTTCACTAAATGTTATATCTCCTATTGGCATTATCATAAATTCTTGTATATTTATATTATTATCTGAGTGTTTTCCTCCATTTAATATATTCATCATAGGAACAGGTAATACATTTGCATTTATTCCTCCAATGTAGTTATATAATTCCATTCCTAAAGAATTTGCTGCCGCTTTACAACATGCAAGTGATACACCAAGTATTGCATTTGCTCCAAGATTTGATTTATTTGGTGTATCATCTAATTTTAAAAGTTCTTCGTCAATTTTTCTTTGATCATAAACATTCATATCTATTAATTTCTTTGAGATTTTTTTGTTGACATTTTCTACTGCCTTTTGTACACCTTTTCCAAAAAATCTATCTTTTTCACCATCTCTTAATTCTACAGCTTCAAAGCTCCCTGTAGATGCTCCAGATGGTACAATTGCCATGCCTGAAAAGCCCCCATCAACTACAACTTCTACTTGTACTGTTGGATTTCCTCTGGAATCTAATACCTCTAAAGCATTTACATCTTTTATTGCTAAAAAATCTTTCATACTATTCCCTCCTTATTATTTATTATAGTATGTTCCATTTTTTAACAATTTATTCTTTATGATACTTTTTTATTTCTTAACTGGGTTGCATATTTTATTGTCACATCATTTACTTTTCCTGATGAAATTCTTGCTATTTCCTCTATAACTTCTTTTTCTTGCAACAATTTTACATTTGTATTTGTTCTTTCATTTGTTACTTTTTTACTAATAAAATAATTATAATCTGCTGCAGCTGCTATATTTGGCAAATGCGATATACACAATACTTGATGAAATTTTGAAATTAAATTCAATTTTTCTGCAACAGCATTTGCTGCATTACCACTAATTCCTGTGTCTATTTCGTCAAATATCATTACTGGTGTTTTATCTGTATCTGACAATACCTTTTTTATTGCAAGCATTATTCTTGACATTTCTCCTCCAGATGCTATTTTTATTAGTTCTTTTTCGTCTTCTCCTAAATTTGTAGAAATTAAAAATTCTACCTTGTCTTTTCCTTCTTTATTAAAGTTTTCTTGTTTTTCTACTTTTACATTTATTTTTGCATTTTTCATTTCTAAATCTTTTAATTCTAAATTTATTGATTCACTTAATTTTTGTGCCTGCTTAACTCTTATTTTATTTATTTGTTCTGACATTTCTTCCATTTCATTTTGTATTTGTTCCAATTCACTTTTTAATTTGTTATTATAATCTTCTAAATTTTCTATATGTTGTATTTCTTCTTGTATTTCTTTTTTATATTCTAATATTTCCTTTATTGTGTTTCCATATTTTCTTTTTAATGAATTTATTAAATCTAATCTTTCTTCTGTTTTATTTCTTTCTTGTTCATCAAAATATATATCTTCCTTATAGTTGCTTATATCTCTTGCCAATTCTTGCAATTCATAATAAATTCCTTTTAAATTTGATGATACTTTTTCATAATTTTTATCTATAGTTTCTATTTTTTCTAAGGCTCTTATTGCAATACTTAAGCTATCTATACTACTATTTTGTATTGCTTCATCTGCTTTATTTAAATTATTTGATATTTTTTCTGAATTTAACATTATTTTTCTTTTTTCTTCTAATATTTCTTCTTCATTTTCTGTTAAATTTGCTTCTTCAATTTCGCTTATTTGGTATCTTAATAAATCTAATTTTCTCTCTCTTTCTTTTTCATCTCCATAATTTGCCTTTAGTTCTATATTTATTTCATTAAATCTTTGGTATTTTTCATAATATTTGCTTTTTATCTCTATTATTTTATCTCCTATAAATGAATCCAAATACATTAGATGTGTCTTACTTTCTAATAATGTTTGATTATCATTTTGTCCATGTATTTCTATATATCTTTTCATAAAATCTTTAAGTTCATTTACTGTAACCATTCTTCCATTTATTTTGCACATATTTCTTCCATTTGCCCATATCTGTCTTGATACTATTATATTTCCATCTATTGCTTCTTTGCTATTTGGTTCATACATACATATTTCGATATATGATGTATTTTCTCCTTTTCTTATCATTTCTTTGGAGAATCTACCTCCTGATATTATTCCTATAGAATCTATTATTAATGTTTTTCCTGCTCCTGTTTCACCTGTTAATACATTTAACCCTTGATTTAAATCTATACTTAAATCATCAATTATTCCTATATTTTTTATGTGTAAAGTTGTTATCATATTTTACCTCCAAAAAAATGTTCTGTATGCATTATACAAACAGAACATTTTTTTGTCAATAGTTTTTGCAAACATTTTTTTGTTTTATTTTACAAGCTAAATATATATTCCGTGAAGGGCAAGTGAGGACCATTATTCCCAAACTGAATTTGCCACCCTTAAAAAATTTTTACTTGTAATTTGTTCAATATTTTCTTTACTATAACCTTCTTTTTCTAATTCAATAATAATTTTATTAATATCCTTTACACTTCTTATATCTTCTAGTTTATTTTCTTCTTCTACGCCATCAAAATCACTTCCAAAACCCACATAATCAATTCCAACTAATTCTACAATATGGTTTATATGTTTTATTATATCTTTTACAGTTGCCCTAGAATTTGTTGTTAAAAATGGTTTACAAAAGCATATTCCTATAATTCCCTGCCTTTTAGCAATTTGTTTTATTTGATTGTCACTTAAATTTCTTTTATGATTACAAACTGTATATGCACATGAATGGCTTGCAATTATTGGATCTTTTGTATTTTCTAGTGTATCATAAAAACTTTTTTTAGACATATGTGACACATCTATTAATATATGTTTTTTTTCTAATTTTTTTATATATTGTTTTCCTAAATTTGTTAATCCTTTGTCATTTGTTGTATGTGCTCCACAGGCTAATTCGTTGTCATCATTCCATACTGTTCCCATCATTCTAATTTTCTTTTTATATAAAATATCGATATTATCTAAATTCCCTGATATTGCACTTCCATTTTCTATTGTTAAAAATATTCCTGTTTTTGTTTTCAATTCTTTACTCTTTAAATCTTTTTTGCTTTTTATTATAAATATCTTATCTTTTTCTTCTTCATATATGTTATAAAAATTATCTATTATACTAATTGCCCTATTAAATCCTCCATTTTGTTTATTGTATTTGGGGTTTACAAATGTTCCGTAAAGCTTGTATGTACGGTAAATTTTGCATTGTTTCTTCTAAATTTACCGAAAGTTTTTTACTTGTTAATTTTAGCTTTTCATCTTTTGCTCTTTGAATTGTGTCTGAATGCAAATCAATTATCATTATTTTCCTCCTTACATAAAAAAGAACATATAAATTATATGTTCTTTACATTATATTCACTATTTTAAAAATTTATTTTTTTATCTATTATATATTCTGGTCTTCTTTTGGTTTCGTCATATATTCTTGCTATATATTCTGAAATTATCCATATTGACAATAATTGTACTCCACTAAATAGTGTTATTGCAACCATTATTGAAGTCCACCCGTGGAGTTAACTGATTTAAGTTACACGCATATGATATTAATGAATATATTAATATTATAATAGATATTATAATTGTTATAATTCCTAATCCCCCCACTATTTTTAATGGCTTCGTTGAAAAACTCACAATACCATCTGATGCTAATTTTAACATCTTTTTTAATGGATATTTTGTTTTTCCAGCTTTTCTTTCTTGTCTTTCATATTCATATGCATATTGCTTATAGCCTACCCAACTAAATAAGCCCCTTAAAAATTTATTATGTTCTGGCAAATTATTTATTGTATCTACTACTTTTCTATCTACAAGCCTAAAGTCTCCTGTATCTTTTGGAATATCTACATCTGACAATGCATTTAGTGTATTGTAAAACATTTTTGCTGTCATTAACTTAAATAATGACTCTCCTTTTCTAGCCATTCTTTTTCCATATATTACTTCATTTCCATCTTCCCACAATTTTAACATATCTGGTATTAATTCCGGCGGATCTTGCAAATCTGCATCCATTATGACAATTGCATCTCCTGTTACATATTTTATTCCAGCTGTTACTGCTGCTTGATGACCAAAGTTTCTAGAAAAAGATAGTATTTTTACATTTTTATCTTCTTTTGCAATTTCTTCTAATATTAATTGTGTGTTATCTTTACTTCCGTCATTTATAAATATTATTTCATATTCATAATTATTTAATTGTTTTATTACCTCATTTATTCTTTTATAACACATATTAGCTATTTCATGTTCATTATACATTGGTATTACTATAGATATCTTTTTCATTGTACCTCCTAAAAGCTTTCTATTTTTCACTTTTTTTCTTAAAGATTACTAATTTACTAAGTACATAATTTAATATAACTACCATTATCTGTGTAACAATTTTTGCAATTACGTCATTTATATTAAGAACTTTTACCATTAAGGCAAATGTTCCAACATCACATAAAATTCCTGATAGTACTCTACACGCAAAAAATGACATCATTTCTTTTATAAATTCTTTTACTGTTTTTGTTTTACTTTCAAATACAAATATTTTGTTTGTTATATATGCAAATAAAACCGCACAAAACCACGAAAGTCCGCTACTTACAACTTCATCTATATGAAATAATTTTGCAAATATAAAATATGAAGCAAAATTTACTACCATTGTGAATGCACCAAAAATCAAATAATTTATTACTTCTTTGTACTCTAAATATAGTCCAAATATTGTATTTACATTTATATGTTTTATATCTACATCTTTTAGTTTTATTTTTTCCACATTCTTCATACCTATTTTATTCCTTTCATTTTAATGCCATTTTTATAATTGCTCAGCAAAACCTTTTTGTAATTTATTAAAAATTAAATATCCTATTATACATGCAACGATAGAAACAGCTATTAAAATTAATAATGGAACTACATCTATCATGGTTTGATTATAAAATATATCTCTATATGCATTAATTACATATGTCATTGGATTAATATTTAACATCCACTTAAAATTATCTGGTATTGCTTCTGCTGCATATACAATTGGTGTTGCATAAAACAATAATTGTAGTACTACTCCAATTAGATGTTGCAAGTCTCTTACATAAACAGATATACTAGACACAATAAATGATATTGCAATTAATAATAAATATTGTGCAAGTAAAACTAGTGGATAAAAAATAATATATTTACTTATTCCAATCCCACCAAATACTACAAAACCTATTATAATAAGTGTTGAAATTAAAAATGTTACAGCCTCACTAGTTACAATTGATATTGGTAATATTTCTCTTGGAAAATAAACTTTTTTTATTATATTACCATTTTCCACCATAGTAAATGCTGCTCTAGATATTGCTGATGAGAAAAATGTCCATGGAATTAATCCACAACAAATAAATATAGCATAATTTTCTTTTGTGTTTTTCAAAATTAATTGAAATACTACAGCATAAACTACAATTTGCAATAGTGGATTTAAAAATGACCACAATACTCCTAAAAATGAATTTTTATATTTACCTCTTATTTCCTTTTTTACATTTGTTTTTAATAATTCTCTATAATTATATAAATTTTTAAATACCTTTAGCATTTATAACTCCTCTATTCTTTTAGTATAAAACCTAAAATTTTTATTATTTATTTTTTATTATTTTTTTTATTACTTTCATAATCCCTGTTACCTGTAAAAATTTTATCATTCCTCTCCAAAGTGGATTTTTCCATAGTTTTTCTTTTAATCTTGTCATTTTATAATTATGCAATTCTATATTTTCTGAATCCATTCCACCACTTTGTGGAAAATAATTTCTTATATCTAATTGATTGTACATAACTATATATTGTTTATACAAATCTTTATTAACCACACTTTGAGGATTTATTTTTGAACCTTTTTTAGCAAAATTTTCAAAGTCATCTTCAAATATTTTTACCATATTATTTACAGTGTAACCATTTAATATTTTATTCCTACAATTATTTTTTAAATTATTATCACTTAATACTTCTTCAATTGCTATAACATATCTATTAATTTCTTCGTCTTTATAGTTTCTATCAAAACATCCTGTATCTGCAGTTTGTATATTTTGTACAACTCTACCACATGTTGCATCAACAAGTTCTTTTTGCCCACCTACATCAGCAGTAACTACTGGTGTTCCCATTGCTAATGACTCATATGTTGTAATTGTAAGTCCTTCTACTAATGAGCATATTACACTAACATCTGCAACTTTATAAAATGGCTTTACATTACTTTGCATACCAAAAAAGATTATATTTTCCTCTAGTCCATCTTTTTTGGCACTTTCTTTCATCTCTTTTAATTGTGGCCCATCACCAACGACTAATAATATTAAATTTTTATTTTTTTCTAATAATTTTTTGAAAACTTTTACCATAAAAATTGGTCTTTTTTCTTCTGATATTCTACATAAAAACAATATTACTTGTTTTCCTTTTATTTTGTTTAAATTATTTGCTAGGTCATTATTATCTGTTATATTTATTTTGTTACTATCAAATTCTTCTTCATCTACTCCTATATACACAGTTTTTACATTATCTATACTTCTTCCCATATTGTCTTTCATAGATTGTCTTAAAACCTGTGTACATGTATATGTTTTATCCAAAAATCCATCAATTGCTACAGAATCTCTTGGATATTCTCCATTTCTCCAGCTTCTATTTTCACTGTGCAAATAATCCAAAAATACTACATTAGGATATTCTGATTTTAACCAAGGTATAACATAAAATCCAAAATAACTATTTGATTGAAATACTATGTCTATATTTCTTGATTTCATTATATAATGAATAAATGCTGGCCAATCTTGTCTGTTAAGAAAGCTTGTAAGGTCAAAGACTTCTGCATATTTTTCAAACTTTTGTCTCCATACATAATCAGAATTTTCTGTTGTTACAATAGTTATATCAAATTTATTTTTGTCTAATCTAGATATTAAGTCTAAATTAAATTTATCTGCTCCCCCAACTTTAAACCAAGGAAATATGAATAGTAACCTTATTTTTTCTCCTTTATTGTTAATTGGTTTTCTATCCCAATTAAATATATAAGGATAAGAATCATAATTTGATTTAGTTGTTGTTGGAAATTGAATTGCATATACCTTTTCTTTTATTTTTTTGGCTTGTTTTCTTATTTCTTCTCTAGCATGCTCATCTCTTTTTTTATCTTTATTTATAGAGTCTAATACTCCACCTTCTTTTTTCTTTCTATACCAAAATCCATAATAATTCATCCTAATAGGAAAATAACCCTTTTCCAACATTCTAAGCCATAAATGCCAATCTTCATGAACGTCATCATCTACTGCTCCATAACCTCCAACATCTAATAATGCTTCTTTTCTTATTAAAGAACATACTGATATAATGTTTTCTTTTTTCTCAACATCACAATCAAATATTTGCTTCCATAAGAATTCTTGTCCATCAAAATTTACTAAATCTGCATATACCCATGAAGCTTTAGGGTTTGTTTTTAATGTCCAATAACAGCATTCCAACATTGTTTTATCTATTGCATCATCTGCATCAATAATGAATATTAAATCACATTGAGCTTTTGAAATAGCATAGTCTCTTGTTAATATTCTTCCTCTATTCTTTTCATTAAAAATTTTTATTCTACTATCTAAATTTGCAATTTCTTCCAATGTTTCTTTAGTGCCATCTTCAGTACTACCGTCATTTATAATAATCCATTCCCAATATGGAAATGTTTGATTAATTATTGAATTTGCTGTTTCTCTTATATATTTTTTACAATTATAGTACCCTGTAATTATACTAATAATTGGCCTTCCATCATTAATATATTTATTTGAATTTAATTTTTTACCAGGCATCATACTATAGTCAAAATATTTTTCTTCTTCATCCATATATAGTTAAGTCTCCTTTATCTTGTTTCATTAATATATTTTTCCACAACATCATTTGTATTTCCATCCATTTTAATTTTTCCGTCTTTTAGCCATATTGTTCTATCACATAGTTTTTTTACTGAATCCATACTATGGGTAACAAATACCATTGTTTTTCCTTCATTTTTTAATTCCAACATTTTATTAAAACATTTATTTTGAAAATGCTCATCTCCTACAGATAAAATTTCATCAATTAACAAAATATCTGCATCTACATTAATTGCAACAGAAAACGCAAGTCTCATGTACATCCCAGAAGAATATGTTCTAACTGGGTTATCTATAAAATGTTCTAATTCTGAAAATTCTATTATATTATCTAATCTTTCATCAATTTCTTTTTTTGTAAGCCCAAATATTGACGCATTAAAATATATATTTTCTCTTCCTGAAAAATCGGGATGGAAACCTGCTCCCAATTCAAGTAATGATGTTAATTTTCCATTTGTAGTAATTCTTCCCTTATTAGGATATATTATTTTAGTCATTAATTTTAATAAAGTTGATTTTCCACTTCCATTTGTTCCTATTAATGCTACAACCTCACCTTTTTTTATTTTTGCATTAATTCCACTTAGTACTTCTCTTTTTTCTTTTCTATTTCTTGAAAACAAAAATAATAATTTTTCTTTTATTGTATTTGCTTTGTCCAAATAAACATTAAATGTTTTATAAACATTATCCACTATTATACTGTATTCATCTTGATTTTCTTTCATTTTTAATGTCCATTCCTTTCATTTTTTCTTATTATATCATAATTTTTCTTTTATGGTTTTTTTATCTCAAAATTTTACTAAAATAATTGTCTTTATCAGGTGACACAAAATTTTTTATAAGTTTCTCACATTCCTTATTTTCAAATTGATTAAATGTAATATAGGTATCATTAAATGAAATAAATTTGTTATTTCTCCAATTTTCCATTGTATATGTAATACTTCTATAAAATTCATTAAAATTGGTACAAAATGCAATTGCAAGTATTACACATAATATTGCTACTCTAATTTTAGAAGAATTTTTATTATCTATAAACTTTATTATTTCTAAATATAATAATATCAATATTGGTATTGTTGCTCTATTTCCCAAATCAAGGCCTTTTCCCAAATAAAAAGTTGGAACTATTGCAAATAATGCAAAATAAGCTAAAATTCTTTTTTTGTTTTCTTTATTAATTATTATACTATATATTCCAAATTCTAAAATTACAAATAACAAATAACCAATAAGTATATTTAACAAGTTTCCATTATTATAAGCTTTTATAAATACAGAACCTTTTTCATTCTCATTTTGTAAAAACATTAATCCTATTGGAATTACTGATATTACTCCAATAATGTTTTGAATAGAAAATAATTTTTTTATTCTTTCAAAATTTATAGTATTATTAAAATCAAAACCAAATATAATAAATAAGATACATATTAATATTAACCCTAAACATGGAAAGGGTGCAAATGGTAATAGTAAAGCTATCATTAATCCTAAATTTTCATATGATTTATCATTTACTAAAAGCATTGTTATTAGCCAAGCAGGAAGTGATTGATTAAATACCCAAAATAATTGTGTTACAAATGTTGACATACAAAACATACCATTGGCAGTATCTATATGAGTAGCACCTAATATTTCTCCTCCCTGACCTGACCACATATTAATTATAAATTTAGTTATAATATCTAAACCACCAAAACATATAAATACTAAAAAATATTTTATTTTTACCTTATTCATTTTTCTATATACTAAATAAAAAAATAATGTAGTTCCCAAAAATTGCCATAATAATAAAAACATATTTGCCGCTTCAAATCCCAACAACTTTCCAACAGTTGCTCCTGGTAACCAATATGTAAAGTAATAACTTAAAAATCCTTTTTCAGTTCCAATTTGAGCTTTCTCATATTCCATTGAAGAATAATCATATTTTACAGGCCAATCTTTATCAATAAGATCATGCAAAACAGTATTTCTATATCTATAATCCCAATTTTGATAAAATAATCCTCCTGCTCCAGATAATATATTAAATATAAGTAGCCCTAACATTATAATTGCAATTTTCTTTATATTAAATATTTGCTTATACTCATCTAATGTCTTATATTTAATTTTTCTTATAACCAATATTAATGCAATAGTTAAACAAAAAAAACAAGGAACTGATATATACCATTTAAACCAAAATATCAATAACATAGCTATAGGAATTGCTAACATCATATATGTACATATTATTAAAGTTAAATCTATTTTTTTATATTTTTTTAAAATTTTATCATCATTTATTTTTGATTCCATTTTTCGATTTTTCCTCCATTTTTTACAATATAGCTATTTTGTGATATTTCAGCTAAATATTTGTCTGAAATAGAATCTGAATAAAAATTTTCTATTTTAAATTCGTTTGTTATATGTTTTTTTAACCTTTTTACTTTTTCTTCTCCATAGCAATTTTTGCTTTCAAATCTTCCACTTTTTTTATTTACTTTTGTTGCAATTAATTCAAAATTATTCATTTGTATTACCATACTTTGCAATAAGAATTCCGGCGAAGCTGAAATTATATATTTTTTATTTTCATTTTGCTTTATAATTTCATATCTAACTTTATTTTTATTTTTTTTCCAAAATTCTATTATATAATCATCAATATTATTAATTCCATTAAGAAATATAAAAAATTTTTCTTTAAATTTTTCCTTATTAACAAGTTTTAATTTATACTTAATATAATACAATAATTGAATTGGAAAATATCTTAATAATAGCAAATTCTTCTTTATACAATATAAATAAAAATCTATTGTACTATCACCATTATATATTGTCTTATCAAAATCATATACATCAATATTCATTTTTTCCCTTTCTTAGTAAATCTAATTTATAATAAATACATTATTGAAAATACACTTATTGCATATAATGCAACAATAAGCAATAATATTTTATCTTTAAATAATACATCAACTGGATCTCCATAAGAATCTCCTTCAACATCAAGACTATATTTCATTAATATTATCATAACAATAGGAACAGTCCAAACCATTAAATTTGTTCCCATTCTTTGAATTGTAGCACTATCTACACACCATAAAGCATAAAAAACAATTGATAATGTTAAACATACATACATATTTTTGTCAAGAAATTCTTTGCTATATCTTTTTAAAACTTCCCTTGATTTATCTCCTTGTTTTTTTATTTCATTTCTTCTTTTTCCCAAGCCCATATAAAATGATCCTGATATTACAGTTAAATATAACCAATTAGATACTTCAATATTAGTTATAGCAGAACCATACAATATTCTTATTAAAAATCCTGATACCAAAATAACAATATCAATTATAGGCTTGTTTTTTAATCCAAATGAATATGCAATATTTAATAATATATATAAACTTAGTAAAATCATTGACATTACTAAATTTTGTATTGTCATATTACATGTTACAAAAATAATTGTATTTAATAAATATGCTATTAACAGCATTACAATTGCCAATATAATAGCCTCTTTTTTTGATACAGTTCCTGCTGGCAATGGCCTTTTTCTTTTTATCGGATGTTTTCTATCATTTTCAATATCTCTAATATCATTAATAATATATACAACTGATGCCACAAAACTAAATGCTATAAAACCAATTATAGAAATTATTAGTTTTTCAATATTAAAAATATTCCCACTAAAAATTAATGGTAAAAATATTAAGACATTTTTAAAATAATGTTTTACTCTTATTAATTTTATATATTCTTTTATCTTATTCATTTTAATTTCCCTTCAATTAGTATAATATTTGATAATTATATGCATAATGCTCTTTTGTTTTATCATTTTTAATTAGTTTATATTTAATTTCATAGTCTCTTAAATTAAATATAATTCCATAATAATTGTTTTCATTTAAAGAAATTTCAACTTTTTTATTGTCTTTTGGTATTTCTTTTAATTCATATATACTAGTTTCTACCTTTTTTGAATTTTCTATATCTTGTGTTCTCCAATATATAAAAGTAGCTATATTTACCATTGATAATATAAAAATTGTTATTCCAATTATATTTATAATAATCTTTTTTACTTTGCTTTGATTAATATTAGCACAATAATACAAGCCAAATATAGTAATTATTGGTATTAAATACATTTGTGGTGAATATCTTGCCCACCATGCCTCTGCCATACAAAATGTTGTTATCAGCACTCCAAATACAATTATTACTAAATACTTAAAAATTTCTTTATTTGCATTAAATATTTTTATTATTAAATATATAAAACAAATGGCACAAATAACTAGAATTCCACTAAAAAATATTCCATAACCACCTATTCTAGTATCAGGTATTGATAAATTATTAATTTCATTATCATTAAAAGAAAATGGTATTTTTAATTTTGGATCTTCACCAGATGAATATGTTATATTTTCCGAATTAGAAAATGTAGCTTCAAAAAGTTTTACAAATCTATTCTTTTCTCCAAAAGATTTTGGTTGCATAGTAGTAATTATATCGACCTTATCTTCACCTATAATTGGATATAATGGATTTTTATGATCTATTATATTTTTAACATAAGTAGATGCTCCAACAACGCCTAATCCAACTATTACTATTACAATAAAATTTACAGTTATCTTTAAGAAATTTTGTTTTAATGTATTTTCTTTTGCGTATTGTATCAACCACCCAATATAGAATACTATAGAAAAAATTGCTGCAAGATAAATTCCTGTAAATTTAATATTCATACAAAGTATAATTTCAGCAGCTAATCCCAGCCATTTTTCTTTATTAGATAGTTTTGTGTATTTTTTATCTGTAATCATTATTAAAAATAATATTATTCCATATAATAATAATCCCATTATTCCATCTACATAGTATGTAAAGATTTGAGCAAGAACTATAGGATTAATAGCTAAAGTAATAGAAATTATAGCTGCTTGCCATTTTTTTAAAAACCTATCTGAAAAATATGAATATGTAATACATGTTAATGATATAGCTAGTAGCACTGTTAAAACTTTTCCAGATTCAATATTATTAGTTATTGCATATATAGATGCTGCAAAATTCCATGTTACTTTTGGATAATGGTCAATCCATAAAAACTGTCCTTTATCTTCTATTTCAGTATCATTTTTTTTGCAAAATTCTTCACTTTCTTCATATAGAGGATTCCATCCTTCTTTTATAAGTCCTATAGCAGTTTTATGATAAAAGTTACCATCACATGAAGTGTCAAATGTTTTACCAACTAAAAAAGTAGATATAATTGCTATTAGTATAGTAATTATTATACTAAAAACATAAAATACCACATTATCTTTTTTTATTCTTTTTTTATTAAATAATATAAAAATTAAAATAGTTATAATACAGGCACATATTACATTTCCAACAGACATTGGTATATTAGTAATTTGAAATACAGTTGTTACTAATATATCATTTATAATAAATGCTATCAATAAAATTCCTATATTTAAAATGCATCTTTTTATTATATTTTCGTTATTATTTTTTTCCATCTTTTCCCCAATCTATATCATATATTATTATATAACCATTGCTCAAATTCAGTAAATTGGCCATTAGATTTTTCTTTTATTTCATTTATTTTTTTTAATCTTGCCTTTTTAAAATCACTCTTTTTAAGTCTTGTCTCAAAATTAATATCTTCAATATTATCTGCTTTTTTAAATATTCTATAATCATCAATTGTATTTTTTGTTTTCTTACTATAAAACAAATTATACACCTTTTGTCTTAAAATTGTAGATAAAATCATTGAATGATATCTTGTACATACCATATAATTAATTTTACTATATTTTTTTATAAATTCTTCTATATTCCCTTTATATTGCAAAATTTCAACATTATTTAAGTATTTTTTAGGAACCATACTTAAAATTGTATCAATTGCTTTTTCATCCTGCTCAAATTCACAAAAAGATATCAATGAAACTTTATAATTCCTTTTTGAAAATTTAATAATTATTCTTTTTATATAATCATTATAAATATCTGTTTTCTGCTTTAAATTTTCTCTTATTAATAAATTTATTACCGAAATCCCAATACTTTTTTTCTCTTTTTTTTCAATTATGTCCCTGTAGTCGTAAGAAAATGCAATATCTGGTGCATATGATACACTTGAAATATCTTTAAATTTATCATATGATTCAAAATCTCTAAAACAAATCCCTTGGCATAATTTTAAATTTTCTTTTATTTGTTGAAGGTATTCATTTGTTTTATATGGTCCAAAGTTACATGTCATATAAAAAAATGGTTTTCCATTTTCTTTAACTTTTTTTATAAATTTATTAAACTCTTTTGCTTCATGTTTTCCATACTCTGACTCTATAAATATAGAACCACCAACGTAGACAAATGCATCAAATTCATTTACATTTATTTTATCAACTTCTCTTGCTTCATTTAAAATAATAACATTATGCAAATTTTCAAACGCTTTTTTATATTTTGGTTCTTGTATTTGAATATAAAATTCAATATTTTTATATCTATTGGCTAAAATATATACAAATAAATCATCCCCAAAATTTGCCTTAGAATATGTAAATAACAATACCTTCTTTTTTTCCATATATCCCTCTTTCTTTTACTTTATATATCTCATTAACATTGTTGCCGCTTCTGCTCTTGTTGCATTTGAATGTGGTTCTATTGTTTTATAACCCTCTTTTGTATTATTTCCTAATATTATTTTATTTGCAACAGCCCATTTTACTGCATCTTCTGCATATTGTGACACTGATTTATAATCTTTAAAATCTGTTAAATCAGTAGTAATCTCATTATTTTTTCCTTTATATTTATCATATCTATTTAATATTATTGCTAAATCCTGTCTTGTTATTAAATCATTTGGTCCAAATAATAAAGTTCCTCCATAGCCTGTTACAATTTTCTTTGATTCCGCCCACTTTATTGCCTCTGTATAATATTGGCTATTTTCAACATCTGTAAATTTATTTTTTAGCAATTCAGTGTTTGGCTTATTTTCCAATCGCCATATAATTGTTACTAATTGACCTCGTGTTAGATTTTCTAGTGGCATAAAATGTGTATTTGTAAAACCTGTTATAATTTTTTTCTCATATGTATATTTTACAGCATCATAATACCAATCGGATTTAGATACATCAACAAATGGAATTGCCTGTCCATTTCCTGTTACTGTTACAGTACAACTTGCAGTCTTTTTTCCATCTTGTGATGTTGCCGTTATTACTGCAGTTCCACTTTTTAAACCTCTTATTTCGCCTTCCCATACTCTTACTATGTCAGGATTTGATGATTTCCATGTAACTTGTTTATTAGTAGCATTAGATGGATTATATTCTACTATTAATTTTTGTTTTTCATCTATTTCTAAACTAATATTTGACTTATTTAACTTTATACCTTTTAATTCAACATCTGTACATTTTTTTAGATTGTAAGCTTCTGCAATCCCTGTTGCATCCGCAATTCCAATATTTTTTAGTTTGGCATTTGTATTTATAAATTCACAATCTTGGTTATTACTTATATAGCAATGTTCTACCAAAATAGAACGAATTCCATAATCCATTGAATATCTTATAATACCATAATAGTCCTTTACAACACCACTAGGATACCATTCATCATTTTTTCCTGATCGTGTTGATACACCTCTATTATTTATTCCAAGTCCTTGCAATTTATTTAATATTTTTTCTCCAATTTCCTTACTTCTTTGGTAATACTCATTTTTTGTTTTATCTTGTGTTACCCAAATTTCTGCTCCTCTCGATGATGTTGAGCCTGAATTTATATGTAAACTTACAACCAAATCAGCATTGTACATTTTAGCAAAATCTGCCCTTTCTTTTATAGTAGGACAATTGGCATATCTTGTCAAATACACTTTTACACCTTTATATTTTTCTAGTTCAGCTTTTGCATATATTGCAATTTGGTAATTTACTTTTGCTTCCTGTAAACCATAGGTACTATTAGAAGCCCCAGGATCACCTCCACCATGTCCTGGGTCTAATACAATTACCATATTTCCATTACTATCAGCTGCCATTACTTGTGTATTTAATATTACAATAGCTAACATCATTAAAATCCCAATTATTATCCATTGTATTTTTTTCAATTTATTCCTCCATACATTAATTAAATTTATTTATATATCTTTGTATCATTGTTACTGCCTCTGCTCTTGTTGTATTTGAATGTGGATCTATTGTTTTACTTCCATTTGCTAAATTATTTCCAAATATTATTTCATTTCCAATTGCCCATTTAACTGCCTCTTTTGCATATTCAGACACGTTTTTATAATCTTTAAAGCCAGTTAAATCATCATTTTTTGAACTATTTTTTCCTTTATATTTAGCATATCTATTTAATATAATTGCAAGATCTTGTCTTATTATTGGATCATTTGGTCCAAATTTTGTTGTTCCACCATAACCAGTTATAATTCCTTTTGATGCTGACCATTTTATTGCTTCTGTATAATATTGTCCATTTTCAACATCAGTAAATTTATTTTTTAATGATTTGGTATCTGGTGTATTTTCTAATCTCCATAATATTGTTATTAATTGTCCTCTAGTAATATTTTCTAGAGCCATAAAATGTGTATTATCGTATCCTGTAACAATATTATTTTCATATGAAAATTTTACTGCCTCATAAAACCAATCAGATTTTGATACATCAATAAATGGTATTGATTTTCCTTCTCCTGTTACTGTAATTTTACAACTTGCAGTTTTTTCTCCATCTTGTGATGTTACAGTTATTATTGATGTTCCCTTTTTTAGCCCTCTTATTTCGCCATTCCAAACTCTTGCAACTTCAGGATTTGATGATTGCCAAGTTACATTTTTATTTGTAGCATTAGTTGGGTTGTAATAAACCTCTAATTTGCATTTTTCATCTATTTCTAAAGTAACATCAGTTTTACTTAATGAAATACTCTTTACAGAGCCTTCTTGTGGCATAGAATTAGATGTTGGCATGTCCTTATATACTGGTATAATAAATGTTATTTTTTCATTTAAACAATTTTTGTACAATTTATATGTAGAATATGATTGTGATGTTGGGTCCATTATATTTGTCATATATTGATGTGCAAACATATCTTTTGAACTTACTGTTTGGGTTTGTCCAACATTTAAAATTTTAGTTCCAACAACATCCCATTTATTAAAATATGCTGTATTTTGGCCTGCTTCAATGTAATATTTTCCAATTTGTTTTGCCCCATCTATAATTGCTTTGTATTGACTATTCCAACTTTTGCTTTTTGCATATGAAAGTCCATTTGCAATTGGATCTCCAGTATCATCCGCTCCAAAATTAAAGAAATTATAATATCCTTCATAGCCAGGATATATTCCATACACCGAGTTGCTTCCTTTTGAGCCTACTTCTTGAATAATCTTACTTTTTATATAAAACGCACTAATATTTGACTCTTGTGCTGCTTTTATTATAATTTGTGAATATGACATTGTTATTGTATTTCCATTAAAATCTTTACATGTAATTGTGTTATCTAAAAATGTTCCTTTTACAGAATTTTGTATCGCACTCAAAGTTTGAACTTCAGAATTATAAGAAGTTTCTACAAATTGAAATATTTGTGTTTCATTTAAAAAATTTCTTGGATCTATATAATACTTAACAATTTCATCTGATGCACACGCCCAACCATTTTCAGAAAAACCACAGCTATTCTTCCATGTTGAAGGAGAACTAACTGGTACCCTATTTTTATGTATATTTCCGCTTTGTTCTTGTGTAATTAAATCATTCCATGAAATTCCTGTATTATATGCCTGAAATATCCAATTAGGATATTTTTCTGCTAGCTTTTTCAACTTTGATTGATATGAATCAGGGAACTGATTTATTCCTTGTTTTAAGCTTTGAGAATATGTAGATGCCGCTTCTACATTAAAAAAATTTGCACTCCAGCCTACTGTTATTAATATAAATATTATTATAAAACTTATTATTTTTTTTATCATTATAGCACCTGCTCTCTTCTTTTGAATTTACATTTTTAGTATAACATTTTAGTATTTCTAAGTCAAGAAAAAACCTTAAAATATGGAGTATAAAGGGCATTAATTTTATTTTTTCTTTTTTCTTATCATGTATATAATAAATGCAATAATTAATACACCAACAACTATTCCAATAACTATAAAATTGTTCTGTTCTTTTTCATTTTCTTTATTTAAATTTACATTTTCTTCATCTAATATTTCATCTTTACTTTCATCATTTTCGTTATTTTCGTCAATCTCATTACTTACCTCTTCTGTTTTTTCTGTATTTGATTCTAAACCACCTTCGTTTTCTTCTTCATCTTCAGAATTTCCATCTTTAATCTTTTTTGCAATTACTTTATATTCTTTATTAGTAATACCATTTTCAGCTGTAACCTTTATTGTAACAACATGATACATACTACTAAAATCACTGTTATTTAACACTTGTACTGTTGCTTTTTCATTCTCTGGTATTGCTTCAATGTTAAGATTATTAATACTGCCTTCATATGTAATTAAATACTCTACATCCTTACTGTTAAAAGCTGGATTTAAACCATATCCTTTTACTTCTAAACTCTTCAAATTAGCATTGGCTAAATCCTTATTTCCCTTTGTAATATGTAAAAAATAAGACTTTGACGTTTTTTTATCTTCTGCTGTTACTTTAATTTCTATATCATTATTTCCGTCTTTTAATTTTGTATTTCCTTTAATCTCAACTTGCGCATTCGGATCATCAGGTATTGCCTGTATATTTATGCTTTCTTTATCTGTTGCAAATACATAATCAGCAATAAACTGGTCAAATTCCTGATTCATTGTTTCTCCATCTATTAATATCTCTCTTAATAATGGATTATTATTTCTTGTTTCAGCTTTAACAAATGTTGGTTGCATAAAAATTATTAAACTAATCATTAGTATTTTTATTAACTTACTTATTTTCATTTTTTCCTCCCATAATTTAAATTTTTTTAACATCAAATTTCATCTTAGTTTTTATTCTTCCAGGCACATACAATAAACAATATAAAATTTTATTTTTTGTAGACATTATTTTATTTAAAGACTTTTTGGCATTAATTAATTTTCCAAATAAAATATAATGTTTAATTACATATAACCTTTTAGAGAATTTAACGCCTTTCATATCTTTTTCAAGTATTTCTTGAAAATACTTATAATAGCCATAAGGATTATTTTTAAATTGTTTTATAATATTTTTACTATAGCCGTCTTTTTGATATTCACAAATCATAATTGGCTTATTTATGCATATCATTTTATATTTTACATCCATTTTATGATACATTCTTGCTTCTGTAACAAATTTTTCATTATGTTCTAGTTCATGTTTATATTTTTTTCTCACATCTGCAAAAAATACCAAAGCCTTTTCACCATTTTCCCCCTCTTTAAAATATAAATCAAACATTGTTGTTTTTTCATTTTTAAATAAATTTCCCATATTGTTTCCATTTTGATCATATTTTAAAAAGCACAATGCATAAATATCACTTTTATCACATTTTTGATATTCATTTTTTATAATATCAAATGCATCTTCTGTAAAATAGTCATCAGAATCACACTCTATAATTAAGTCTCCATTTGCCTCTTTAACTAACTTATTTATTGCTAACATTTTTCCTTGGTTTTCTTGATAAAAATATTTTATTTCTATTTTATTTTCATCTTTAAAATCTTTTACAATATTTTTTGTATCATCTTTTGAGCCATCATCAATAATTAACCATTGTACATCTACATTATAATTACTGTTTTGAATTAAACTATTATATAATTTTTTTAGTAAATTTCCTCTATTATATGTTGATGTTAATACCGATATTTTCAATTTATTCACCTACTAATTTTACTATCTTATCTATTATTTTGCTATTATCATACATGCAATCTTGAGTAATTTTCTCACTTAACTTCTTATCTTTTATTATTTGTTTTAACCCATCATAAATTTTTTCTTCATCATTTTCTAAAACAATGCTTTTTCCATATTTATTTACTGCTTCTCTTGCTGCAGTATCAGTTATTATTATTGGTTTGTTTAAGATTTTTGCCTCTTCTAAAACCATTCCATAACCTTCAAAATAAGAAAGCAAACAAAAATAATCACAGTTTTTTATATAAGGATATGGATTTTCTTTTTTTCCAAGCAAGAAAAAAGTATCTTGCACTTTTTTTTCATTTATTAATGTTTGAAGTTTATTTTCTTCTGGTCCCTCTCCTATAACATAAAAACTAATTTTAAATCCATCTTTTATAAGTTTTTCATGTACATTAATAATTCTGTCAATCGCTTTTTGTGGCACTAATCTTGCAACAGTTACAAAATTAATTGTATTTTTGTTAAATTCATAATCTTGATTTTGCTTTGCCTTTTCCAATACTTTTTCTTTATCCAAATAATTATATATAACCTCTTTTTTTACTGGCTCTAAATAATTATTTCTTATTTCATCTTTGTAAACTTCTCTAAATTTTTTCATATTATCTATGCTTACAAATACTAATGTTTCATATTTGCAATAAATTTTTTTGTCTATATATCTTTTTAATTTTGATTTTATACCATTTCCATATACCTTAGATATATCATTATGTATCCATGCAATTTTTCTAGTTTTTTTATTTTTCACACTAAATAATCTTGTAATTGGTCCTTCTAAAAAAGCAATTTCCACATCATAATCTTCTTTTATAAACTTTTTATAAATTTTTCTTTTTCCTAATAAAACTTTTAATGGCATAGTAAAATGTTTTTTTATGTTTGACAATTCTTTATATGAAACATTATACAAGCTTTTTAATTTTACTTTCGAATTTAATTCTTTTTCTAATTCACCATTAGCATATATTGTAAATATAGTTATGTCATATTTTTCACATAATTCGTTTGCCAAGTCTACTAAAACCCTTTCGGCCCCCCCAAGTGTTAAACTTGTTATTCCAAATAATATCTTTTTCATCTATTACTCCTTTTTTATAACCTTCATCTTATTTATTAGAATTGTATAAATAACTATAATTATCATCATTGTTGATGAATTAAAAAATGTATACCCTGAAAAAAATGATAATGCAAATGTAAATCCGCTTCCGTAATAGCAACATTATAAACTCGTCATCTATTTTCTTCCTATATTTAAATGCAAAATATATGCCATAAATAAAAATACTTAAAAATGGTACAAAATACAAAGTAAAACCAAACAATCCAAAATTAAATAAAAATGCTGGTATTTCCATTTCTAATATAAGTTCTCTAAAATTTGCCATATAGCCATTTCCAAACAATATAAGCCATATATTTTTTTGATTTTTAACTAAAGAAATATTATATATTAATTGCTGCATTCTTTGGTCATTATTTGAAACATTTAAAGAGTTTGCTATATTATATAAATCAAGTATAGACTCTTTTTGGCTTTGATTCATATAACCATTTTCTAATTGATTATTATCTATTTTATTTTTTATATCTAATAAATCTCCTGTTATATGAGAATTTTGTTCTAAAGATGCATCTACTATATTATCTTCTATTTGTTTTAAATGTTTTCTTCTTTCTAATGTTGTTGAACCAAAAATAACAACCAATAATGCAATTGCTATAATTGAAATACTTGCTATAAATACTAATTTTTTATTTACCTTTTTATTTTTTAGTAAGCTATACAATATTTCGACAATAATATAAAGAGACAAAACTAATATAAATCCAAATAATCCAACTCTTGTCCCAATTAAAAAAGTTAAAAATATTCCATTTAAAATAAGTAGTGGTACTGCAATTTTTCTATATTTTTTATCTTTTATATAACAAATATAAATAAATATAGATAAAATTAAAATTGCCCCTATACTATTTCCTGATTCAAACCAACCTTTATAGCCCATTTTTTCTTCTAAATATGTATTAGATGAAGTGTTTGTAAATATTGATATAAATATTGAAATTATATAAATAGATACTGCATATAATACACTTTTCTTTAATTTATCTGTATTTTTTTCTTTAAATACATCTATATAAATAAATAAGTTCAATATCATAAAAGAATAATTTATTATATATTGTGCCTCATGAACTATATTACTATAACTACTCCCTGTTTTTACTTTTTCAAACAGATATAAATGTATACCTCCATATACTGCATATAATAAAAATGTTAAAAAACTATATATCTTAAACTTTTTATTTTTTGTAAAAAATAAATAAATTATAACAACTATAGAAATAATTGGTCTTACAAATGTTGATGGTGAAAAATTAGTATTGAATATATTTCTATATAAAAAGCTTACCATGTCTAAAACAGGACATAGCACAATAAATAAACACAAAATATTTTCTATACTAAATCTTTTTATTTTTTCCATTTATATACTCCTAAATATAAAACAATAAATTTTATATGTAAATTTATTTACTGATTTTATATACTTGTCTTTCATTGATTTATTTTTGTTTAATATTTTATTTTTTTTCCAATTAGGAAAATTTTTGTTTAAATTTTCCCATGTTAAATTTAAAATTTCTTTTCTAGTCTTTTTTTCTTTTATTTTAACCATTCTTAGTAATGAACTACATAGCAAATATCTTGTATATACATATTCAAGTTCATCTTTATACTCTTCATAAATTTCAAGTTCTTTATAATATTTTATAACATTATTTAAAACAACAAAAATTTCCTTTGTTCTTTCATTTTGCATATTTGATATGGAATTTTGTCTTTGAATATAATGAATACATGGCTCTTCTAAAAATGATATATTTTCCAAATATGGTATTAACTTATATGTAAATTCTACATCCTCATATCTGTAGCCTTTTGGAAATTGGATTTTACTTTTTTCAATAACTTGTCTTTTTATTAGTTTATTCCATGCTACAACCCTAATTTTTTCTATCATTTCATGTTTACCGCTATATTTTTTTCCAATATCTATTTTTATTTTTTGGGGATATTCCCATATAAAATTGCATTCTACCATATCACTGTTTTCTTTTTTTGCTAAATTATACATGTTTTCATATGTATCTAATTCAACATAGTCATCAGAATCTAAAAATGCAATATATTCTCCTGTAGCATATGGTATTCCATAATTTCTTGCATCTGATAATCCACCATTTTCTTTTTTTAGATATTTTATTTTCTGTGGATATCTGCTCAAAAAACTTTTTATAATGTTTTCTGAGTTATCTTTACTTCCATCATTTACAATTATTATTTCTATATCTTCCAATGTCTGATTTACCAGTGAATTTAAGCATTTCTCAATGTAATCTTCAACATTATATACTGGTACTATTACACTAACTTTGGTCATATATTTTACCTCATTTTTAAATATAAATTTATATTAAATTTTAATAATTCCCTCTTTATAAATTGCTTTATGTTTCTTGGTTTAATATTTTTATACATTTTCCTTTTTTTTATTTCTTTTATATATATTTTTTTATCTTTTGTTTGTAAATCTCTTAATTTTAATACTATAGCATTTGTATAATATATTTTTAAATTTTCTTTAGTTTTTTTTTCTAAATTCATCTTTTTCATAGTTTCTATTGCATTATCATAATGAAATAATACGTCATCCATTTTTTTTAATGTTTTATCATAATTATCGTTTCTCATTAAACTATTTGTAGATTGTATATATGAATATAAACAATCTGGTATTGAAACAACACTTTTAGCACTTACAATAACTAGTGGAATAAGTCCAAAATCTTCATGATATGTTCCATTAAATTTAAAATTATTTTCCGTAAATAACTCTTTTTTTATTATATATACACATGGAGAATCAATTAAAACATCTTTACAATATAATTTATTAAACGCTTCCTGTCCAGTTATTTTTTCAAAACAAGGTCCATCAACTTTTTCTAGAATTTTTTCATATTCATCAACTCTTTGTAATTTAAACTTAATCAAGTCTACATTTTCATTTATATATGGCATTACTCTTTCAATTAATCTAGTATCTATATAATCATCTGAATCTACAAAAAAAATGTAATCTGAATTTGCCTTTTTTATACCAAAATTTCTAGCCTTAGCAACCCCTTCATTAATTTTATAATAGTATTTTATTATATTGTTATATTTTATTTTGAACTCATTTACAACTTGTTCACAATTATCTGTTGAACCATCATTTACTATAATAATTTCTATATCTTTTATTGTTTGATTAACTAATGAATCTAAGCACTTATGCAATTTACTTGAAGTATTATAAACTGGAACTATTATACTTACTTTACTCATTATTATTCCTTTCAAAAAATTTTTTCTAATTTTTCTATAATATCATTATTATATTTATCAGCATCAAAACTTTCTTTTATCTCATAACCATTTTTAATCATTTCTTTCATTTTTTCATATATATCATCTATTTGTTTTGAAGTAATATAACCATATTTTCCTTCTATATCTTTATAATCTGATACTTTTGTTGTTATAATCGGTTTATTTAATATAAAACTTTCTAAAAATACAACTGGATACCCTTCATAATCTGATGTTAATATTACACAATCAGATATTTTAAAATATGGATATGGATTTTTTTGTGGACCTACAAAAATAATATTATTTTCTAATTTTTTGTCCTTAACCATTTTTCTATATAATGTATTATCTTTTCCATCTCCAACAAATAATACTTTAAAATTCAAATCATCCTGTTTTAATTTCTGCACAGCCTCTATTATTCTGGTTAATTTTTTTTGTTTTTCATCATGTCTTCCAACATTTAAAAATGTAAAACATTTATTATCTTTTTTTATTTCTATCTCTTCTTCTGATAATTTTAAAATTTCTTTATTATTAACAATATTGTTACATTCAATTGTCTTTTCTTTCATTTGTGGAAATATATCTAAAAAACTATTCTTTCCTTCTTCAGAAACAAATATAATATTTTTAAATTGCTCTACTTTTATACTTTTAAAAAAATCCTTTACTTTTTGCCTGTCATTATCAAATAATGTTAAATAATCAGCATGTCCCCATAATGTATTATTTTTTGAAGCCACTTTACTAACAAATATTGATGGTTTAGAATATGTTGCAAACGCTGCAGAAAAATCATATTTGTTTTTATATTTTATAATAAATTGAATCCTATGTATAAAATTTGTAATTTTTCTTACAATTAAGTTTTTCTTTTCACTTGGTGTATATTCAATTAATTTTATATTTTTATTTAATTCATTAAGGAATATTCCCTGTTTTTTTTCTAATACAACAGTAATGTCATATCCCCTATTTTGTAATACATTCACTAAATTCACTAATGCTTTTTCAATTCCTCCAACATCTAAAGAATATGCAGCAAATAATAATTTTTTCATATAAATCCTCTTTATTTAATTATTTTCTATAAAATTTTCTATTATATCTATTATGTTTTTTGTATTACTTTCAAACTTTTTAGGTTTAAAATCATTTATTTCTTTTATAGCATCTTTTAATTCACAAACATCTTTTATTCCCTTTATAAAGCCTTGTCCATCAAATGTTTGGACTATTTGTAATTGATGATCATTAACATGTTCACCATATTTATGATATCTTGGAACAGCAATAACCTTTTTTCCCATCTTTAATGCTGTTACAATTGACCCGAACACCACCATGTGTAATTACATAACTTGATTCTTTTATTAACTTGTTTAACCTTTGATTAGAAATAAGTTTAAAAATTTCCATATCTTTTGATTTAAAATTAGTTCCTCCAGATTGAACTACAACTTTTTCATTTATAATTTTTTCATCTATACATTTTTGAACTTCTTCTAATAATCTATAAAAACTATTATTTTGAGTTCCTAGTGTTACAAGTATCATTAATAAATTGAACCTCCTAATTTTGCCTTTGGATAAAGCTCTAGCATTTCCTTCCACTGTACAATAAACAAATCAGCAAATTTATAAATTATCTTTCCTGTAGCTGTTTTTGTATTTCTATTTGCAAATGTTTCTATATATATTATTTTACTTCCAAATATTTTTCCAATAATACACATTGGACCTGCAGTATGTGTTCCTGTGGTAACAATATACTTAGGCCTTATTTTTACATATAAAATCAAAGTTAATATACAATTGTATATGAATTGAAATATATATTTAAATAAATGTGCTCTTGTTCCATATACTAAATATGATATTTTATCTTTATATTCTTGCTTATATTCTTTGGTTACCTCATCTTTTTCTGTCACAATATGATAGTCATATTTTTTAAATAATGGCTTTAACTGCATTAATTCGTTAAAATGTCCACCTGTACTTGATATAAACATTACTTTTTTCATTTACTCCTCCATTAGCCCTTATTCTTTTTGCTTATTCTATCATGTTATATTATAATTTTCAACAATTTTTTCTATTCTAAATAAAAAAAGACAAAGGTTTTGTATTAAATTTTATAAAAACAAAATCTTTGTCTTTTATCTATTGTTTCATTTGTTTAATCATCCATATTTTTTTAGAATATTCTAACATATATTCATCACACAAGCTTGAAGTCATGTATTCATTATTTTGATCTGCTAATTTCTTTATTGTTAATAATCTATCTAATATAATTTGCATATCTTGCATTACATTAGTAAATACATCATCTTCACATATTTTTTCATTTTCAGCCTCTGAAATTTTTGAAATTTGCAAATAGTCTTTCATTGTTCCAAATGGTTGATAACCAAGAGATAAAATATGTTCTGCAATTTCATCTATCTGCTCGTTTACTTCATTATAATACTCTTCCAATTTAGAATGTATTGTAAAAAAATTCTTTCCTTTTATATTCCAGTGGTAATTTTGTAATTTTCTATAAAATACATTTAAATCTGATAATAGTTCATTTAAATTTTTAATAATCTCATCCATAAAATCAATCTCCTTTTTTATTATTTATATAAATTTTTTCCAATATTAATTTTTTTATACATTTATAAATAATAATTTATAGTAAAAACAGCAGTATTTACATAAAATATTGATTTTTTACCAATTAAGGTGTATAATTAATATGATGCGCATATCGGCGCTGAACGTATTTTAAACTTTGGGAGGAATTCAAAATGTTTGGAAATTTTAACAGTTTAATTGCAGAAAAAAGCATCAAGACCAAAATCAGCACATGGCTTGAGCGGCTTCCAATTACTTACAAAGTATTTTCGGAAACTACTCTTCCAGAAATGCTGCAGCTTGATTCACCCTTAACGGTGGTAAACTCTTTGGATAAAGAATCTTTTAGAGTTTTCTCTCCTGATGGAAGGGAAACAAGGATTGCCTTGCTGAAAGAAGATAATGACTATGATCTCAATCACATAGTCTCAAAATCAGAAGAGCATTTTTTCACATTTGAGTTAGGCGAAATTCATTTAAGAATGCTTCGCCTTAGGTATTTTGGCTATATCGTAGAAGAGGTGAAAACTCATCCAGATATTGCTGAGGTAACTTGGCAGATACCAAAGAATGGCCATTATTTAAAAATAAGTCATTCTTTACCAACAGCTTATAAGGAGCACTACACAGAGTTGGAAGGAACAATTGCGACCATGCTCAATAAGAATAATGAGCAAACCAATGTCTTGGAACTTTACAAAAAATATACCAAGTTCTTTATGGAGCTTGGAGGTGCTCCCACTTTTATGGAGGTATCTTACATCAAAAAGCCATCAGATTCAGATGGAAATGTAACAGAAGCAGGAAACGAAGAGAAAATTCTTAATAAGATAAGAGCCTGCAACGGCGAAGTTCTCGAATATCAGGTAACTGATGAAGAAGGAGTTTATAATCGTACCTATTCTGGATCGTGGATCTTTACAAGTGAGGACAAAGAAATTGTTTACAACGCTGGAACAAAAAAGTATTCTTATAACTTAAAGGATCTTTTAGGTTCAGACATTAACGATTTTAACTTGGCTGAGCTTACAGATTCACGGCTGGAAAAAATAGGGCGTGATCTTCTTCCTGCCTTTAAGAAGTAAAGTATTCCCAAAAAACCCTAGTCTTATTTGACTGGGGTTTTCTTTTTTTTATAAAAAAATAAGAGTTTAAGCAAATACTCAAACTCTATATTTTGGCTCCTCTTGTTGGACTCGAACCAACGACCTATCGGTTAACAGCCGAGCG
>ERZ857969.1177-NODE-1177-length-37625-cov-3.455656_pt1 | contig 37625 bp, 36 predicted proteins | sample MGYA00519864_ERZ857969 | MGnify/ENA primary metagenome ERZ857969 (study PRJEB31778, sample SAMEA3449382) | human gut metagenome | biome: human gut; feature: human-associated habitat; material: faeces | place: United Kingdom | collected 2010/2012 ...
TTTTCAAGCGTTCCCGTAAGCTCTTTTTTGCCGTCATACGCCTTGTAAAGCTTTAAACGAACCGGCTTGCCTACTGATTCCTCATAATGCCGGTGCCTTGTCAGCTCCCGCTCAATGCCCGGCGAGCACACCTCTAAATAGTACGATACGTCAATCGGATCCGCCTCGTCTATAATCGGGTCGATAGCGTGCGATACGTTCGTACAGTCGTCAATGCTTATGCCCTCGGGTTTATCAATAAATACCCTCAGGTACCACGACGCACCCTCCTTTAAAAAGCGCACGTCCCAAAGCCCTACGCCCTCTGCCGCTACCGCGTCCTTTATAAGCTCGTAGACCTTTTCAGCCGAATTTGCCATTTTTTCACTGCTCCCTGCTCACAAAACAAAAGTGAGCGGGTCGCCCCACTCACCTTTCTTTGCTTAGTAATGCAATTATACCACACCTGCCGAAAAAAATCAAGCTTTTTTTCAAAAAAACCGCGTTATGTATTTTTTTATATTTATGCTATAAATTTTATGATATAACAGGCGGAAAATATTATTTAAAATTTTTCAAAAAAAGTCTTTTTGTGTCGAATGTTTTGTGATAAAATAGAAGTATAAAAATGCAACGGAGGGCTTTTATATGGCAAGTATCAATTTTAAGCACACCCCTTTCGGAGATCTGGCGCTGATAAGCATGCGCGGCTGCGAGGACATAGCCTCACAGGTAGACTATTACTTAAAGCAATGGCGCAATATTCCGGATGATGAATCCTTTGTGGTTCCGGCTAACTGCCCGCGCTTCGGAACGGGCGAGGCGAAGGCGGTTTTAAAGCACACGGCACGCGGACTTGATGCCTACATTCTTTGTGATTGCTTTAATTACAGCGTAACCTACAAAATGTACGGTCAGACCGTTCCTATGAGTCCTGATGACCACTACCAGGATTTAAAGCGCATAATAGCGGCGCTCGGCGGCAAGGCAAGAAGAATAACCGTTATAATGCCTATGCTGTATGAAGGCAGGCAGCACAGAAGAACCACCCGCGAATCTATGGACTGCGCAATGGCGCTCCAGGAGCTTGTGGCAATGGGCGTCAAGAATATAGTAACATTCGACGCGCACGACCCCCGCGTAAACAACGCAATCCCGCTTGACGGCTTTGATAATGTTCAGGCAGCTTACCAGATGATAAAGGCTCTGTTAAAAACCGTTCCCGATATTAAGCTTGACCGCGACCACACTATGATAGTATCCCCCGATGAGGGCGGTATGGGTCGCTGCATCTATTATTCCTCCGTTTTGGGTCTTGACCTCGGTATGTTCTACAAGCGCCGCAACTATTCTGTGGTAGTAAACGGCAGAAACCCGATTGAGGCACACGAGTTCCTCGGAAACGATATAACCGGCAAGGACCTTATTTTGGTTGACGATATGATCTCATCGGGCGAATCAATGCTCGATATAGCCGCAAAGCTCAAAGAAAAGGGCGCGGGCAGAATATTCATCTTCTCCACCTTCGGTCTTTTTGTTGAAGGCTTTGAAAAATTCGACCAGTACTATGCCGACGGCAAGATTGATAAAATTTTCACCACCAACCTCATTTATCAGCCGCAGGAGCTGCTTGACCGCGATTGGTACTGCAGCGTAAATATGTCAAAGTACATTGCACTGCTTGTCGAGACCCTCAATTACGATAATTCCATAAGCAGCCTGTTAGACCCGGTAGACCGCATTAAGAAAATTGTGGCAAAATACGGGCAGGATAAATAATTTTCGTTTGCAAAATTCCGCCGCAATAAAAATGCGGCGGAATTTTTATGAAGACAAATAAAAAATGCTTGCAAAACAAGCGTACTTGTGTTAGAATAACACTGTTATAATATTGGGGTGTCGTCAAGCGGTAAGACACAGCACTTTGACTGCTGCATTCGTGAGTTCGAATCTCGCCACCCCAGCCAAAAAATCCCGTTCACTTTTGTGAACGGGATTTGAGCGTGTCGAAAAAGTCGACACGCTCTTGGACGGGAATGCCGCTCGCTCGAAAATCAAAGATTTTCGGACTGCACTCTATCCCCGCCAATACCACCCCAGTGCCCTTGAAAAACCACTTATTCAGCGGTTTTTCGCTTATAATGTGTTTTTCCGCCGCGCATGTCAGCGGAAAAACGAAAGATGCGGCGTGAACGCCGCAAAAATAAAATTTTAGGTTTATCGACAGACTGCACCTCCCTCGTCAGAGGGAGGCTCTTTTTCAATTTACCGCAAGCTAAAAGTTCCGCCTATTATTTGCTTATAAATCAATAACCACCTTTTTTCTGTGCTCTGCAATATCACGGTATTTTGCCGCACCACCGGATGGATGGCGAACATACGCAATTACAAAATCCGCCTGTTTTATCATCCATTCGTTGCGGTAGCAAATTGCATACCTATAAGGAACATTTTCTATCCCCTCGGGTAAAATGGTATTGGAATAATCTCTATAATCGTCTTTTCTGTTTTCTAAATACGCTAATACAACATAATATTCAATTTGCGGATATTCCTTTTTAAGCTCTGAAAGAGTAGTCCTGACAATATAATCAAAATAACCGTGATTACCTACATAAAATTTATTTACGCCCTTTTCCACAATAAGCTCAATCAATTTTTCCTTTAAAATCGGCTTAACACTGTCAGGACAGTGACTGTGTCCAAAAAATGTGCATATCATATATCTCACACTCCAAATATTTTACCCGAAAATGGTTAATATAATGATAACGCATTTTATTTTAAATGTCAACCCGTATTCGGGTAATTCCGGTCTCAACATCCCTTAATATAATATTAACCCTTTTATGGGTAATTGTTAGGGGGCTTACTATGGAATATTCGGAATTATTTGTTAAACGCATACGCTTACTTTGTAAAGAGCGCAACTTTTCTATCAATTATCTCGCAAGCATCAGCGATGTCAAACAATCTACATTAGATAATATAATGCGAGGTCTTACAAAAAATCCCCGCATTAAAACCTTGCATAAAATAGCACTTGCTTTTAATATGACACTCTCGGAATTTTTAAATTTTGAGGAATTGAATACTTTTACATTTGATGACGATTCAGATGAAGAATGATTTTATAATAAACAACCCCTCCGTCATAGCTAACGCATGACTGAGGGGTATTTTTCTAAAATCTAATATCTAAAATCTAATGTCTAATATATCTTCAAACGCAATCACCGTTCCGTCGGTTAAAATAAGCGCCCTATCGTAATCGTCGATTTTCTTTACCCTGCCTTTTATATTAAGGTATTCCCCGCCCGCCTTCTTTTCATCGGGCTTGAAATAGGTAATTACCGCCTCGGGGTTATCACGGATATTTTCGCGTATTTTATTTATACTGCGGTTAAGGCGCTCGGCTTCGTATTCGCCGAGTTCCCGTTTTTCGCTTGTATATCTCGCTGCCTCGTTCACATCGCTTTCATAGCCGGTAAGCGCCGCAAACGGGGCAAACTGTGCCGCCCTTGTTTCCCGCGGCATAGGTCGGTGCTTTTTTGATATATGGTGCGGCAAATTTATTATATCGTCGTAATTTTCCGTCATAATTATGCCTTGTGCCCTCCTATTTGGCTGTTTCTTTCAAGCGTTGTGGCGCCCTCCTGCAAATCAAGCCCTTTTATAACGGCATTTTTACCGTATTTTCCTTTGATTTTCAGCATTGCCTTTTGCATTTTCTTTTCCTTTTCAAGCTCCGATAATTGCCTTACACGTTTCTTTTCCAGTTCCTCATAATCGTCAAACAGGCTCAACTGCTCGTCCGCCTCGCGCACCTCGGTTTCGCTTATTAAGTGGTTGCAGGTAAGGCTCAGCTTTCGTACCGAAAGATTTTTATTTACTATTCTTTCAAAAAGCTCCACTGCTTTTTCGGTTATTTCTTTTGTGGAGGAAGAATATTTTCCTATATTCACCGTTCCGTGGGCAGGTTTGGGCGCACGTCTGCCGTATCTGTCCGATACAATTTCGCCCGCGTATTTTTCCCCGTTTTTCAGGTTTTCAACATCATAAGCAATATCAAGCACTATTTGATTGGTAACAAGCCCCTTTTCAACCAAATCAAGGGTTGATAATTCCGCCATTTCCTTTATAACTATAAGCGCTTTATCATACGGGTAGGGCGATTGCAAAACCTGACCGGAGCTTGTGCTGTTATTTTCCGGCTTATATGCCTTTACCTCCGCTATTGTGCAGGGCTCCCAGCCCCACGCATGGTCTATAAGCAGCTCGGCGTTCACCCCGAAAAGCCTATACAGCATTTCTTCATTTTCAAGCGAGCAGCGCGCAATATCCCCCATGGTGTAAACAGCGTTTGCCTCTAATTTTTTGGCATAACCCTGTCCCACCCGCCAAAAATCGGTTAACGGGCGATGCTGCCAAAGCAAACGCCTGTAGCTCATTTCGTCAAGCTCCGCTATGCGCACGCCGTTTTTATCGGGCTCTATATGCTTTGCCATAATATCCATTGCAACCTTGCAAAGATACATATTTGTGCCTATTCCCGCGGTTGCAGTTATGCCCGTCTTTCTCAATACGTCGGAAATCATTGTGCTTGCAAGCTCCCGCACCGACATTTTGTAGGTGTCAAGATAATGGGTTGCGTCTATAAAAACCTCGTCCACACTGTAAGGGTAAATATCCTCGGGAGCAATATATTTAAGATATATATTGTAAATTTCAACGCTTATTTTTTTATAAAGCGCCATTCTCGGCTTTGCGGTTATAAATTTCAGCTCCAGTTCGGGGTGAGTATCCAGCTCGTTTTTATCGCTTGAAAAACCGCTGAATTTTTTGCCCGGTGCCTTATAACGCCTCGCGGCGTTTATTTCGTTTACCTTCTGCACAACCTCAAAAAGCCTTGCTCTGCCGCCTATACCGTAAGCCTTGAGCGCGGGTGTTACGGCAAGACAAATTGTTTTTTCGGTTCTTTCCGAGTCTGCCACAACAAGGTTTGTTGTAAGCGGGTCAAGCCCCAGTGCGGCACATTCAACAGAGGCATAATAGCTTTTTAAATCTATTGCAATATATTTGCGTTCCAAAATGCACCAACCCCTGTTAAGACTTATTATTACAATTATACCCGCAAAACATATGTTTGTAAACCGGGAAAAATTTTCTTTTCTTGACAAGGTAATCTTACTGTGATAGAATTATTTTTGTCTTTGGGGTTTGCGTATTAAAGTGGGGCGCCAAACCGACCGAGAATTGCTTTTCAACCGTTACGACACACTTAGCCCACCATTAAGTGTGTCTTTAATTTTGCGGTAAAAGGATAATTAAAAAAGAGAGAGGAAATTCATTTATGAAAACCAGCGACGTTGGCAAAAACACTTCATTCTGGAACAAAAAATTCCATTATGCGGAAATGGGGTCATCACTAAAAACCGAGATAATTGCCGGTTTAACCACATTTCTTGCTATGGCGTACATTCTTGTGGTGAACTCGGGAATGTTTGCAGCCCTCGGCTCTGTCTCGTTTGATGCTATGTATGTAACAACCGCGCTTTCCGCAATTATAGGAACAGTGCTTATAGGGCTTTTATCAAACCTGCCGCTTGCGCAGGCTCCCGGAATGGGGCTTAATGCGTTCTTTGTCTACACGGTTTGTATGACCCTCGGTTTTTCCTATGCAAACGCGCTTGTTTTCGTTCTTATTGACGGAATTGTGTTTGTGCTGCTTACCGCTACGGGGCTTAGGAAAATTATTTTCGACGCTATTCCGCCCGCGGTGAAAACAGCTATTCCGGCAGGTATAGGTCTGTTTATCGCCTTTTTGGGCTTACAGGACGCAAAGCTTGTTATTCCCAGTGAGTCAACCGGCGTAACGCTCGCGTCGCTCAATCTTTTAAACAATGCCAATTGGGGCGCGGTTATGCCGCTTATTGTAGCCGTATTTTCACTTTTGCTTATTGCGGTTTTATCATACAGAAGGGTTAAAGGCTCTATTCTTTGGGGCATAATCGGCGGAACGGGACTTTATTATGTTTTAGGGTTTACGGTAAAGGGCTTTTATAAGGGCTTTTCCGAAAGTCTTTCCTTTAATCCCCTAAAGCCGTTTGCCGCCTTCGCTTCGGAATCGTTCGGAAAGGTATTTACCGAGGGCTTTGATTTTTCGGCATATTTAAGTGCCGACGGTCACTCGGTAGGCGGGCTTGTTATTCTGTTCACAACTACGGCTTTGGCATTTTGTATGGTTGATATGTTTGATACGCTGGGAACACTGTACGGCGCCTGCCGCGGCGGTGATTTACTTGTTAAAAACGATAAGGGCGAGCTTGAGGTTCCCAATATGAATAAGGCTATGATGGCGGACGCACTCGCCACCTGCACCGGCTCTGTGCTTGGAACATCTACGGTTACCACCTTTGTTGAATCCTCAGCCGGTGTTGCTGCGGGCGGCAAAACCGGCATAACCTCGCTTGTAACCTCTGCCGCCTTTGCGGTTGCCCTTTTCTTTGCGCCCATTGCAAAGCTTATACCGTCCTATGCCTACGGCGCCGCGCTTATTTATGTGGGCGTTCTTATGATGGGCGGCGTTAAGGATATAGACTGGAAGGATATTTCGGTTTCTGTTCCGGCATTTCTTACCGTTGCTATGATGCCGTTTACATATAATATTTCTTACGGAATAGCCTTCGGTCTGCTCTCATATGTTGTAATCAAGGCATTTTGCGGCGAAATAAAAGAAATTAAAATCGGCACATGGGTTATTACCGCCCTGTTTATTGCAATGTTCTTCCTTACACACTGATATTTTATAAATACAAAAAAGCAGATGCATAAAAAACTCGTGTATCTGCTTTTTTATTATACCGCCTATTTTATTTTAGAAAGCTCTGTTTTTATTCCCTTGTATATCGAAGAAAAATCGCCGGGCTTCTCATAGCGCACACCCGCGCCCGTTTTTTCAACAATACCGGCTGAGCTGTAACCCAGTGTGCGCGGAAAATGCGTTATTTTAGTCCTTTTCGCTTTCAAATTCCTTTCTCATACGGTATTTTTTCGGCGTTACATTATATTTTTCCTTAAATTTTCGCCTGAAAAAGCTGTCGTTTTCATATCCTACGGCTGCCGATATTTCGGAAATGGGCATAGAACTGCTTAAAAGCATGTGCGATGCGGCTTCAAGCCTTCGCTGCTGCACATATTCCGTAAAAGACATTCCCGTAAGCCTTCTTACAAGATTGCCTGCGGCATAATACGAATAATTGAGCTCTGCCGATAAACCGCCGAGCGTAGCTTCCTTTAAATTTCCGCTTACATAATCCGCTATTTTTTTAAGCCTTTCGGCGTCCTCGGCATTGCCGGGGCGTTCGGTCATTTCGGGCATAGCCGCTTTCACCTCTGAAAGCGTGGGAATTGACGGCGCCGCCCCATGCCTTGAAACCGCAATGGCAGACGCAGCCGACGCGGTTTTCAATATGCTCTCAATAGGCTCGTTTCGGCAAAGCCCCGCAGCAAAATATCCTGCAAAGGTATCGCCCGCCGCGGTTGTATCAACCGCCTGTGCCTTAAACGCGCTTTGATACACCTTTTTATCCCCGCTTTGGTAAACCGCGCCGCGTTTTCCCAGTGTAATAACAACTGCCGTTTTGGGTATTTTCTCCTTTGCCAGCTCAAGGCATTGCTCTGCGCTTTCCCCACCCAACAGTCTTTTTGCTTCAAGCTCGTTCATTATAAGGTACGAAATTTCTGAAAGCTTAAGATTTTCCAAATTTTCACTTATCGGTGAGGGATTAAGCACAACCCTCATACCACGGCTGTGCGCCCTGTTTATAATATATTTAATCTCGCTTATCTCGTTTTGCAGCATAATTAAATCACCGCTTTCAAAGTGAGACAGCACCGCGTCAACATACGTCTTATCAATAAGGTGGTTAGTGCCCGGGTAAACGATTATTGCGTTTTCGCCCTGCGAATTTACCTGTATTACGGCGTGCCCGTTTTTTACATCGGCTGTTTTTATAAGCGATACGTCAGCCCCGTTGCTTTTAAGAATTTCGGCAAGAAAGCCTCCGTCCGTTCCTATAACTGCGGCATGATAAACCGGCGCCCCGGCACGCGCTGCGGCGACAGACTGGTTAAGCCCTTTTCCGCCGGGGAAAATATCCATTTGCACGCTTTGCTCGGTTTCGCCGTCGGTAACGATGTGCTCAAGCTGATACACATAATCAATATTGCAGGACCCGAAATTTAAAATTTTCATCATTTTCCCTCCTGAATTTAAGTATAACATAATATACGCCGCAATAAAAGGGCTGTTTTTGTGCAAAAACGGTCCTTTCGTGCTTGCGTAATGCAGCACTGAATATATAAAAGTTGATTTTACGGTATGAATGTGCTATAATATTTCTGTATTTATATAGCTGACGGAGGTACCAAATGGACGATAAGGATTTATTCAGCTACGATAATTCGGGAAATCTTGAAGAAACAGGCGAAGAAAGCTTTGATTTGAACAGCTTTTCCTCTCATATTGAAAAAGAGCCGGTAAAGGGCAAAAAAGGCAGAAAAAAGAAGAAATCACACAAGGAACGCATTTTAAAAACCGTGCTTACCCTTTTTCTTGTGGGCGTTATAACCGTAAGTATAGTTATATCCGCCTTTTTGCTTTATGCTTTTACAATGGTTGACGGCAAAATGGACGAGGACCTTGACGATTTAAAGCTCAACTTCACAACAACCATATACACTGATGACGGCAAGGGCAACTACACCGAATACCAGCGCCTGCACGGTATGTTCAACCGCATATGGGTATCATACGACGATAAAGCGGCAAAAGCGAATGAAGAGGGCTACGAGGGCATACCGCAAAATCTTGTAAACGCCTTTGTTGCCATTGAGGACAAGCGCTTTTTTGAACACCAGGGTGTTGACTGGAAACGTACCTTTGCGGCGTTTGCAAATATGTTTTTGCATTTCTACTCCTCTAATCAGGGCGGCTCTACCATTACGCAGCAGCTTGTCAAGAACCTTACGGGCGATACCTCGCAGCGCCCGAGCCGTAAAATAAGGGAAATTATGCGCGCGAGATACCTTGAAACGCACTATGTTAAGGAAACTATCATAGAGTGCTATTTAAACACAATAGCCATGGGGCACGGAACCTACGGCGTTGAGGTTGCGGCTAACTATTATTTCGGAAAAAGCGTTAAGGATTTAACCCTCTCTGAATGCGCCTGCCTTGCCGCCATAACCAAAAGCCCGAAATATTACGCGCCCGACGATTACCCCGAGGCAAACCAAAAGCGCCGCGTAACCGTTTTGTACGAAATGTACGACCAGGGCTATATAACCAAGGAAGAATACGAAAAAGCAAAGGCGGAGGAGGTTAAAATCGTAGCCTCTAAGGACGCGCTTAAAGAAACCGACAATAACTCCTATTTTGTGGACGCGCTTATTGACCAGGTAGTTCGGGCGCTTATGGATAAGTTCGGCTATGAAAAGACCCACGCCAACCAGATCTTCTATTCAAGCGGCTATAAAATATATGCTACGGTTGACGCGAATATTCAGAAAACAATGGAAACCGTATTTTCCGACCAGAAAACCTATGGCATAAAGGGCAAGAACGGCGCTACCCTGCAAGGCTCAATGACGGTTATGGACTATAACGGTCACGTAAAGGGGCTTGTGGGCGGAATAGGCGAAAAAACCGGTCAGCGCGGGTTTAACCGCGCAACAAGCGCTTTGCGCCAGCCAGGCTCTACAATGAAGCCTATTGCGGCGTATGCTCCGGCTATTGAAAACGATATTGTAAACTATTCAAGCATTGTAAACGATACCAAGACCAACTACAACGGCTGGACGCCCGTAAACTGGTACGGCTCTTACTGGGGCAATATTACAGTGCAGTATGCGCTTGAACGCTCGGTAAATACCATTCCTGTTTACCTTGTAAACAAGCTCGGCACTCAGGTCTCGTTTGATTTTCTTACAAAGACACTCGGTATTACCACCCTTACAAAAGAGGATGTAAACCTAGCGCCGCTCGGCATGGGCGGTACAAACGGCGGAATAACTACAATGGAATCCGCCGCGGCTTTCGCCATTTTCGGCAACTTAGGGCAATACCACGCCCCCACCCTTTTCACCAAGGTGACCGATCAGCACGATGAAATTGTATTTGAGTATGACAGCGCGCCCACAATGGCAATAAGCGAGGACACCGCAACGGTTATGAACAAGCTTTTGCAGACCGTAGTTTACGGCTCGCAGGGTACGGGCGCAGGCGCAAGAAATACAATTAAGGATATGAAAATATATGCTAAAACCGGTACTTCAAATAACTCAAACGACTTATGGTTTGTAGGTGGCAGCCCTTATTATATCGGCTCCTGCTGGTGCGGCTATGATGAGCAGCAGAAAATATCCAACGCAGGCATTGCAAGAGTAATGTGGAGCGCGGTAATGTCTAAAATCCACACCGGGCTTGAGCCTAAGGAATTTGAAGTGAGCAGCTACGCGACAGAGCGCTATTACTGCACAAGCACAGGGCTGCTCGCCACATCCGCCTGCCCATCTAAAAACGTAGGCTGGTACAAAAAGAGCAATACCCCCGGCGTTTGCACCGCCCACGCGGGAACAGCGCTGAAAACCCCTGCGGAAATTAAAAAGGCTGAAGAAGAAAAGAAAGCCGCCGAAAGCTCAAAAGCCGAAAGCACTGCTTCCTCATCATCTTCATCTACATCTTCCGCGTCATCACAAACCGAGAGTAACAGGTAATATATGATTGAATTTAAAAACTTTGAAGTTACAGACGCGCCGCGGCTTTTAAAGTACACCGCCCGCCCCGGCGAGCTTTCGTGCGAGGGCGCGTTTGTAAACCTGCTTGTATGGCAAAATATTTATAACAATATGTGGGCGGAAAAGGACGGTCACCTTTTTGTAAAATCAGAAAAAAACGGTAAAAACGTTTTCCGCCTGCCGTTCGGCGACGACCTTAAAACAGGCGTCGATATGATACGGGAGTATTCGGGCGCGGAATATCCCGAATTTTGGGTACAGGACGGCGCGCGCCTTTCCGAATTTAAAGAGCTTTTCGGTGAGCACTACACCTTTACCGAAGAACGTGACGCATTTGATTATGTTTATAACCGCGCTGATTTAGCCGCGCTTTCGGGCAAAAAATATCACGGCAAGCGCAACCATATAAGCGCGTTTTCAAAGCAGTACGACTGGCGCTATTGCCCGCTTACGGCGGAAAACGCCGACGATATAAGGCGGTGCGCCAAAGAGTGGTATACCGAAAACGAGACGCGGGCGGATAAATACCTGCTTTGCGAGAAAAACGGCATTGAAATTATGCTGCAAAACGCCGCCGTGCTTAAAATCAGGGGCGGTATTATATATGTTGGTGAAAAGGCGGTCGCATTTACGCTCGGCTCTGCCGTAAACGCGGAGGTTTTTGATATTCACATTGAAAAATCTCTTGGCGAATATGCCGAGGGCTACACGGTAATAAACCGCGAATTTGCCGCGAATGAGCTTGCGAATTATAAATATATAAACCGCGAGGACGATATGGGGCTTGACGGGCTGCGGCAAGCCAAGCTTTCATATCACCCGGCGGTTATGGTAAAAAAATACTCCGCCGTAAAAAAGGTGACGGAATGAGCATAAACGAATGTAGGGAGATATACCGCGAGGCTTTCGGTACTGACGAGGATTTTGAAAACAGGCTGTTTTCCGCCTGCGCCGATTATTGCAAAGAATTGTGTATAAACGGAAAAACCGTTTCTATGCTGTTTGCCCTGCCCTGTAATATTCATAAAGGCGGCGGGCTAATTCCCGCCTATTATATTTTTGCCGCCGCCACAAAAAAGGAATTTCGCGGCAAAGGATATATGAGCCGACTTATAAATTCGCTTGAAACCGATAGGCTTTTGTTTTTAAAGCCCGCTAACGCTCCGCTTTTTAAATTTTATGAAAAGCTGGGCTTTAAGCGCTTTGAAATATCGGCTGATGAGAACAGCCCGATTTATGCCGAGCCGACAGGCGGTTTTGCAAGGCTTACACTTTCGGAAAAGCCCATATCCACCGATTGCACCGCGCTTTATAAGCACAAAAAAACCGCCGATATAGGCGGTTTGTACTTCCCCAATTTAATGGAATGATATTTGCATCTACCGTGCTACACTCCCGCCAAATCAAACGGCGGGATAAATTTTTTATCGGAGCTTGTCTTTTCCTGAATATAAACATTTTCAAAGTCGGTATTGCAAATGTATGAAAGCACCTTTTCGTACTCCCTTTTTGTAACGCGGCGGTTGATTTCGTGGTACTGCCCCGCCCTGCCGCAGGGCGTGTACTGGCTCATAATGCTGAAATATGCCCCCGGCGTATTCTCCCGCACCCAGTCGAAAACCGCTATTGCCTCACGCGTTCCGAGTGGCAAAAGCAAATGCCTTACAATAACGCCCTTTTGCATTATACCGTTTTTAAAAACACATTCGGGCTGCTGTAAATAAGCCTGTTTTACAGCCGAAACCGCATATTCCGGGTAGTTTTCCGCCCCGGAATATTTTTTTGCGCGGTCGGGGCTTAAATATTTTAAGTCCATTAAAAAAATATCCGCATAGTCCTTCAACGCCCTTATATTTTCGGGCGTATCATAGCCGCCCGAATTATAAACCACGGGTATTTTCGGCTTGTAAATATCAAGCGCCCTTATAATTGCGCCTACATAATGGCTCGGACTTACAAGGTTTATATTGTGCGCGCCCGCCTCTTCAAGTTCTTTGAAAATATCGGCAAGCCGCTTATAGGTTATGGGCTTGCCTTTTTTTAAGTGCGAGACCTCGTAATTCTGGCAAAAGGCGCAATCTAAATTACAGCCGGTGAAAAACACTGTTCCGGAGCCTTTTTGCCCGCTTATGCACGGCTCTTCCCAAAAATGCAGAGCAGCCCTTGCCGCCACAGGCTGCAAGGGCATTTTACAAAAGCCGTTTAAATTTTCGTTTTCCGTCCGTTCGGCGTTACACCGTCTCGGGCACAGGCTGCATTTCATCGGTTTTTTTCTCCTGTTTCGGCTTGATTTCGCAAACGCGCCGCCGCACCTTAACATCATCATATGTTTTTCTGAACGCAACGCGCCCCAAAAAACGCTTTTTGCACTTAGGGCACTCAAACTTTGCGGTAAACCAGCGGTTGCGATAGCGCCAAGCCGACAGCCTCTTGCAGTCAGCCCCGCACACCTTACAATGAAATTCAAGCGCCGATTTATCAATAAGCTCGCTGTTAATATCCGATATCGGGTAGGGCTTAAACCTCAGCCGCTTGTAAAATTCGGGGTCGGCGGTATTGCGTATAAGCGCCGAAAAGCGCTCCTCATTATAGCACTTTTTAAGCAGTGCAGAGCACACAAGGCTGTCGTCCCGCGCGGTGTGCAAATCAAAGCTTTCGGTTTCCACACCTAATTTTTCCGCCGCCGCAGCCAATGATATCTGGTTTTTATCTGTATAACCGTTCAGCCGCAGCTCGCCCTGAATAAACTTCTGCAAATCAAGGTATTTGCCTATTTTAAAGGTTCTGCCGCCCGATAGCAGACTTTCCTCGTTTTCCTTTATCGAGTAAAGGTCCGAGTCGCTCCAGGTCATTGTGACGGCGTTTTCGTCCGTCCATTCGTTAAAGCGGTCAACTGCCGTATCCAGCGGCACTCCCGCAAGCATTTTTTCGGTGGTAATGCCCGTAAGCTCCGCAAAGCGCCCCGTAACCTTTTTGGATATGGCTGATTTCACCGTCGCTTCAAAGGTATCGGTAATATCAAAACTTTCGTTAAGTTTTACCGCGCCTATCTGCAAAATCTGATTTATAAAACGCTTGTGCTTTACCGAATAGGCGCTGTCCCATTCAAGGTCAAGTATAATATATCTCATTGCTTTCTGCGCGACTCCGCTTTCATACGCTCTTCTTTATTAAGAATACGCTTGCGCAGGCGAATGTTGTGCGGTGTTATTTCCACAAGCTCGTCGTTCTTTATAAATTCGAGCGACTGCTCAAGAGAAAGGCGGGTCGGCGGAACTAAACGCAGCGCGTCGTCAGAGCCGGCGGCACGGGTGTTGGTCATCTGCTTTTTCTTGCAGACATTACATACTATATCCTCATTCTTCGGGTTTTCGCCCACTATCATACCCTCGTACACAGGTGTGCCTGCGCCTATAAACAGCCTGCCGCGGCTTTGGGTGTTGAAAAGCCCGTAGCCAGTAGCCTCGCCCGTTTCGTGGGCTATAATAGAGCCGGTGGAGCGCTGCTCAATATCGCCCTTATACGGCTGGTAGCTATCAAACACGTGGTTCATAATTCCGTTGCCGTTGGTATCGGTCAAAAACTGCGAGCGGTAGCCCAAAAGTCCGCGCGCAGGTATTAAAAATTCAAGGTGTGATACGCCGCCGTCGCGCGTGCCCATATTTTTAATTTCTGCCTTGCGTGTGCCGAGGCGCTCCATTACCGAGCCGACGTATTCCTCGGGCACCTCTATCATAAGCAGCTCAATAGGCTCTAAAAGCTCGCCGTTATCGCCTTTCTTGTAAATAACCTCGGGGGGCGAAACCTGAAACTCATAGCCCTGGCGGCGCATTGTTTCAATAAGAATTGATAAATGCAGCTCGCCTCTGCCCGATACCTTGAAAGTATCGGCGGAGTCTGTCTCCTCAACGCGCAGGCTGACATTGGTCATAACCTCTCTGAATAGGCGGTCGCGCAAATTGCGCGAGGTTACAAACTTGCCGTCCTTTCCCGCAAAGGGCGAGTTATTAACCATAAAATTCATAGCAAGGGTAGGCTCGTCTATTTTAACGAAAGGCAACGGCTCAATGCAGTCAGTAGCGCAGGCGGTCTCGCCTATTTCAAGGTCGGCTATTCCCGCAACCTGAATTATATCGCCTACCGACGCGCTTTCTTCCTCAACCCGCTTTAAGCCCCTATACATAAACAGCTTTGCGATTTTTACGTTTGATGTAGTGCCGTCCTTATGGCAAAGAGCGACGGTCTGCCCTACCTTTACCGTACCGCGGATAACTCTGCCTACGCCTATTCTGCCGAGGTAATCGTCATATTCAATATTTGAGAAAAGAATCTGTAACGGACCGTCGGTATCACCCTCGGGCGGCGCTATTTCCTTTACAATTTCATCAAACAGCGGTTTCATATCCTTGCCCGGAACATCGGGCGAATAGGTGGCATAGCCGTCTCTGCCCGAAGCGAAAATCACGGGAAACTCTATCTGCTCCTCGTCTGCTCCAAGCTCTATAAACAAATCTAAAACCTCGTCTACCACCTCGTGCGGGCGCGCCATGGGGCGGTCGATCTTATTAACTACAACAACCGCCTTTTTACCGAGTGCCAGCGCCTTTTTAAGCACAAAGCGGGTCTGCGGCATACATCCCTCAAACGCGTCTACAAGCAGTAAAACGCCGTCCACCATTTGCAGAATACGCTCAACCTCGCCGCCGAAATCGGCGTGTCCCGGAGTATCGACAATGTTTATTTTAATGCCGTTATACATAACGCTCGTATTTTTTGAAAGAATTGTTATACCGCGCTCGCGTTCAAGGTCGTTTGAGTCCATAACACGCTCGTTTACGGCTTCGTTTGCGCGGAAGGTTCCGCTCTGCTTTAAAAGCTGGTCAACAAGAGTTGTTTTACCGTGGTCAACGTGCGCAATTATCGCAACGTTTCTTAAATTTTCAATCTTAGCCATTTTAATACTTCCTTTACTTAACTAAAATATTATAATATAGTTTGCTGTTTTTGTCAACCTGCAAAGACCTGCGAACTTTTTAAAAAAAATGCGTAATGCGCCTTGATTTTTTTAATAAAAAACAATATAATGTATATACTACTATATAATTGATATATAGCGGTATGTAATTAAGGCATTTCATAACCGCCCGAAAGTATGTTAAAATATTAACAATCTTACCGAAGGAGAAAATGCCATGAAAAAGATATATCCTGTAATTGACAGTGCCGAATCGCTTGAAGCCGCCTTAAAAAGAGTCCGTGCGGCTCAGAAAAAGTTCGCGGAGTATTCGCAAAGTCAGGTGGACAGTATCTTTAAAGCGGCGGCAGCAGCCGCCGACCGTCAGCGTATACCCTTAGCCCGCCTTGCGGTTGAAGAAACCGGCATGGGCGTGGTTGAGGATAAGGTGATTAAAAACCACTACGCTGCGGAATATATTTACAACGCCTACAGGGATACAAAGACCTGCGGCGTTATTGAGGAGGATAAGGAATACGGTATAACCCGAATTGCCGAGCCGATAGGCGTTATAGCGGCGGTAATTCCCACCACCAACCCCACGTCAACCGCAATTTTTAAGACATTGCTTGCGCTTAAAACGCGCAACGGAATTATTATAAGCCCTCACCCACGGGCAAAAAGCTCCACCGCCGAAGCGGCAAGAACCGTGCTTGAAGCGGCGGTTGCCGCGGGCGCGCCCGAGGATATTATTGCCTGGATAGATAAGCCATCGCTTGAAATGACTAATTTCATTATGAAAGAGGCAGATTTAATTCTTGCCACGGGCGGACCGGGAATGGTGCACGCCGCGTATTCAAGCGGCAAGCCCGCAATAGGCGTGGGCGCGGGAAATACGCCCGCCGTAATTGATACCTCGGCGGACATTACCCTTGCAGTAAACTCAATAATTCATTCCAAAACCTTTGATAACGGTATGATATGCGCGTCGGAGCAATCGGTAATAGTGCTCGATAAGGTCTACAAAAAAGTCAAAAAGGAATTTGCCGACCGCGGCTGTTATTTTCTTGACCGTGACGAAACAAACAAGGTGCGCAAAACCGTTATTATAAACGGTGCTCTGAACGCTAAAATAGTGGGTCAAACGGCGAAAACCATTGCCGACCTTGCTGGCGTTCATGTGCCGGACGGCACAAAAATACTGATAGGCGAGGTTGAAAGCGTGGAGCCGACAGAGGAATTTGCCCACGAAAAGCTCTCCCCCGTGCTTGCAATGTATAAAGCGAAGGACGCAGAGGACGCTTTTTCAAAGGCGGAGCGCTTAATTGCCGACGGCGGCTACGGGCACACATCCTCAATATATTTAAACCCGATTACCGAAAAAGAAAAGCTCGCCGAATTTGCAAGACGCATGAAAACCTGCCGCATACTCGTAAACACGCCTTCCTCGCAGGGCGGCATAGGCGACCTTTATAACTTTAAGCTCTCCCCCTCCCTCACCCTCGGGTGCGGCTCATGGGGCGGAAACTCAGTTTCCGAAAATGTGGGAGTAAAGCACCTGCTTAATATTAAAACCGTTGCCGAGAGGAGAGAAAATATGCTTTGGTTCCGCTCGCCCGAAAAGGTTTATATTAAAAAAGGCTGCCTGCCTGTAGCGCTTGAAGAATTAAAGGAGATAAACCCCCGCAAAAAGGCGTTTATAGTTACCGACCGCTTTTTGTATGAAAACGGCTACACACGTCCCATAACCGAAAAGCTTAACGAAATGGATATAGCCTACACCGTATTTTCCGAGGTTGAGCCCGACCCGACGCTGAAAATTGCAAAAAAAGGCGCAGAAATGATGACAAACTTCGCGCCGGATGTTATAATAGCAATAGGCGGCGGCTCCGCAATGGACGCGGCGAAAATTATGTGGGTGCTTTACGAACACCCCGACGCCGATTTTACCGATATGGCAATGTGCTTTTCGGATATACGAAAACGCATTTACACATTCCCTAAAATGGGCGAAAAGGCTTACTTTATAGCCGTGCCCACCTCTGCCGGAACAGGCTCTGAAGTTACTCCCTTTGCGGTTATTACCGACAGCGATACGGGCATTAAATACCCGCTTGCCGATTATGAGCTTATGCCAGATATGGCAATAGTGGACGCAGACCTGCAAATGTCCGCGCCGAAAGGGCTTACAGCCGCATCGGGAATTGACGCGGTATCGCATAGTATGGAAGCGTTCGCCTCAATGCTCGCGACCGATTATACCGATTCTTTAGCGCTGCGCAGCCTTAAAATTATGTTTGAATATCTCCCCCGCGCTTATGAAAACGGCGAGGGCGACCCCGAGGCGCGCGAAAAAACAGCTAACGCTGCCACAATGGCGGGCATGGCTTTCGCCAATGCGTTTTTGGGTGTGTGCCACTCTATGGCGCACAAACTGGGTGCTTTTCATCATTTGCCCCACGGCATTGCAAACGCGCTTATGCTGGATGAGGTAATACGTTTTAATTCGGCTGACGTACCCGCAAAAATGGGAACCTTCCCGCAGTACGCCTACCCACACACCAAGGCGTGCTATGCCGAAATAGCCGATTATTTGAACCTCGGCGGCAAAACCGACGACGAAAAGGTTGAAAGCCTTATTTCGGCGCTGGACGTGCTTAAAGATAAAATCGGCATAAAGAAAACCATACGCGATTATGTGCCGAATGAAGAAGACTTTTTAAACAGGCTTGACAGCATGACAGAGCAGGCGTTTGACGACCAGTGCACGGGCGCAAACCCGCGCTACCCGCTTATGAGCGAAATTAAGCAAATGTATTTGAACGCCTATTACGGCACACACGAAAAAATATAACAGGAAAGGAGACGGAAATATGAAGCTTGATAAAATAATTGCGGTTCGCACCGGTAAGACGGTATATAAGGACGGCGACCGCGTAATAAAGGTATTTGAAAACGGGTATTCCAAGGCGGATATACTGAACGAAGCGCTGAATCAGGCGCGAATTGAAGAAACAGGGCTTAATATACCGAAAATTCTCGGCGTTTCTACCGAAAACGGCAAATGGGCGATTATAAGCGAATATATAAAGGGTAAAACCTTAGCCCAGCTAATGACCGAAAACCCCGATAAATTTGATGAATACCTTGAACGCTTTGTGGATATTCAAATGGAGATTCACTCAAAAAAAGCCCCACTGCTTACAAAGCTCAAAGATAAAATGAACCGAAAAATAAATCAGGCGGATATTGACGCCACCACACGCTACGACCTGCACACGCGGCTTGAGGGTATGCCGCGGCACAACAAGGTATGCCATGGAGATTTCAACCCTTCAAACATTATCATAACCGACGACGGAACACCGTATATTATAGACTGGGCGCACGCGACCCAGGGCAATGCCTCTGCCGATGTTGCAAGGACTTATCTGCTTTTCTGGCTTGACGGCAATATTGAGGGCGCCAAAAAATATATGGAGCTTTTCTGCAAAAAAAGCGACACCGCAAGGCAGTATATTGAAAAATGGCTGCCGATAGTTGCCGCCTCGCAGTCGGTAAAGGGCAACGCAGAGGAGCGGGAGTTTCTGCTCTCGTGGGTTGATGTTGTAGATTATCAGTAAATCGTTCGTATTCCGAGGGAAAAAATTTCCCCTCGGAATACGGTCAATATAAAAAACGGAGGAAAACAGAAAATGAAAGTTACAGTATGTATCGGGAGCTCATGTCATTTAAAAGGCTCAAGGCAGGTTGTTGAGGAATTTCAGCACCTTATAGCCGAAAATGAGCTGCAGGACAAGGTGGAGCTCGGCGGAACGTTTTGCATGGGCAACTGCCAGCAGGGCGTTTGCGTAACGGTGGACGGCGAGCTTTACTCGGTATCCCCCGAAACCGCGAAATCATTTTTTGAAGAATACATATTAGCCAAAGCCTAATAGGAAAGGAATGACCTTTCATTATGTCGGAATTTTTAAAGCTGAAGAAATCCAACTGTAAAAACTGTTATAAGTGTATTCGGCATTGCCCCGTGAAATCAATCAGATTTTCGGGAAATCAGGCGAATATTGTCGGAAATGAGTGTATTCTGTGCGGCCAGTGCTTTGTGGTATGTCCACAGAACGCAAAGGAGATAGCCGACGAGACCGAGCGCGTAAAGGTGCTTATAGACTCTGGCGCGCCCGTAATTGCAAGCGTTGCGCCCTCGTTTATAGCGAATTATGACGGCGTGGGCTTTGAGGAATTAAAGGCGGCACTTAAAAAGCTCGGCTTTGCCGACGCGGAGGAAACCGCCGTGGGTGCTACCATTGTAAAGCGCGAATACGAACGGCTGCTTAATGAGGACAACCGCAATATTTTAATTTCCTCCTGCTGCCACTCGGTAAACCTGCTTATTCAAAAGTATTATCCGTCATGTCTTCCCTACCTTGCCGACGTGCTCTCCCCCATGCAGGCGCACTGCAAGGATATTAAACAAAGATACCCCAATGCCAAAACGGTATTTATAGGTCCGTGCGTTGCAAAAAAGGACGAAGCCGACTACTACACGGGCATTACCGACGCGGTGCTGACCTATGAGGAGCTGACCGAATGGTTTGAGGCGGCGGGAATTGTTCCCGAGAAAAAGCTTGATAAATCGGACGAAAGCCTTGCAAGATTTTTCCCCACCACGGGCGGTATTCTTAAAACAATGCAGAAAAATATGCGCCCCGATTATACATATTTGGCGGTAGACGGCGTGGAAAACTGTATGGCGGCGCTGCACGATATTGAAGAAGGCAACATTGAGCACTGCTTTATAGAAATGTCGGCGTGCGCGGGCAGCTGCATAGGCGGTCCCGTTATGGAAAAATACCACAGAATGCCCGTAAGGGATTATTACGCCGTGGCGCATTATGCAGGTAAAAAAGACTTTGACGTTGCGCAGCCCGACCCGTTTACTCTCCGCAAGGAAATGGAGTACATAGGCAGAAAGCTGCCCTACCCGTCCGAAAGCGAGATACGCGAGGCACTGCACCGAATGGGCAAACTGCGACCCGAGGATGAGCTTAACTGCGGCTCCTGCGGCTACAATACCTGCCGCGAAAAGGCGGTTGCCATAATTCAGGGCAAAGCCGAGGTTTCAATGTGTCTGCCCTTCTTAAAAGAGCGCGCCGAGAACTTCTCGGATAATATTATAAACAACACACCAAACGGCATTGTGGTGCTAAACGATAAATACGAGGTACAGCAGATAAACCGCGCGGCGCTTAAGCTTATGAACATTCCGCGCGAATCGGACGTTATGGGCGAGCCGATAATACGCATTTTAGACCCCAAGCCGTTTATGGACGTGCAGCGCACGGGCAGAACGGTAAGGGACGAAAAGGTTTACCTTGCCGAATATGATAAGTATATCGAACAGACGATAGTGCTCGATAAGGAATACAAGGCGCTTATCTGTATTATGCGCGATGTTTCGGATGAAGAGCAGCAAAAGCAGCGCAAGGAAGAGCTGAGCCGCCAGACCGTGGAAACCGCCGATAAGGTTGTGGATAAGCAGATGCGCATAGTTCAGGAAATAGCGTCATTGCTCGGTGAAACCGCGGCGGAAACCAAGATAGCCCTTACTAAGCTGAAGGAGTCGATGACCGATGAATAATCTATGCGCGGACATCGGCTACCGCAGTATTTACCATGAGGGCGAGGAGCTTTGCGGCGACCATATAGACGTAATAGAGCAAGAGGACGGCTCAACGGTTGTAGTGTTGGCTGACGGGCTCGGCAGCGGAGTTAAGGCAAGTATTCTTTCCACCCTTACCTCAAAAATAATCTCCACCATGATAGCGGCGGGGCTGTCTCTTGAAGACTGCGTGCAGACCATTGCCGCCACCCTGCCCGTGTGCTCGGTGCGCAAGGTTGCATATTCCACCTTTACCATTTTGCGCATTGTGGGCAGCAATGAGGCGGAGCTTATACAGTACGATAACCCGGTTGCAATACTTTTGCGTGACGGCGAGGAGTACGATTACCCCAAAACCGAGCTTAATATTGAGGGTAAAAAAATTTACCAATCAAAAATAAGGCTGCAGGAGGGCGATATGTTCGTGCTTATGAGCGACGGCTGCCCCCATGCGGGAATAGGCACGGAGTATAACTTCGGCTGGGAGCGCAAGGATATAGTCGAATTTATGAAGACCTTTTATCCCGTGGGCTATACCGCGAAGACCCTTTCCACCATACTTATTGATGAATGTAACCGACTTTACGGTGAAAAACCGGGCGACGACGCCACCGCCTGCGTAGTGAAAATTAGAAAACGCGAGCCTATGAATTTGCTGTTCGGCCCGCCCTCAAACAGGGATGACTGCGACAGAATGATGACCCTCTTCTTCTCGAAGGAGGGCAAGCACATAATCTGCGGCGGCACAACCTCGTCCATAGCGGCGAAATATCTCGGCAAGCCCTTAAAGCCAAAGCTTGAATTTATTGATAAGGACGTGCCGCCGATAGCCGAGCTTGAGGGCGTAGACCTTGTTACAGAGGGCGTTATAACCATAAACAAGGTGCTTTCCTACGCAAGAGACTATTTAAAGGATAACGAAAGCTATTCGCAGTGGGGCATTAAAAAAGACGGCGCGTCGCTTATCTGCCGCCTGCTTTTTGAGGAAGCGACCGATATTAACTTCTTCGTCGGCAGGGCGATAAACCCGGCGCACCAAAACCCCGACCTGCCCATAAATTTCAATATTAAAATGCAGCTTGTAACCGAGCTGTCCGATTGCCTTAAAAAAATGGGCAAGCGCATAAAGGTAAGCTATTTTTAGTTTATATTTCCCCGTTTTAGAGCGGTAAAAGATAAGGAGACCCAAAAATTGAGAAAGTTTGATACCAAGGTTCAACATTTAAAGTACAAGGTTCTGCGCGAGGTGGCCCGCGAGGAATGGAACGGAACGTTAAGGGAGCATATGCTCGATATTCCGAAAAAAATAGTTCCCGGCAACGAGCCTACAATGCGCTGCTGCGTTTATAAGGAGCGCGCAATACTCGGTGAGCGAATTAAAATTGCCATGGGCGGCGATAAGGAAAACCCAAACGTAATTGAAGTTATTGAAATTGCCTGCGATGAGTGTCCTATGGGCGGTTACGACGTTACCGAGGCTTGCCGCGGCTGTCTTGCCCACCGCTGCGAGGATGTATGCCGCAGGGGCGCCATTACATTTGACAGCCAGCAAAAGGCGCACATTGATAAAACAAAGTGCGTTGAGTGCGGTCAGTGCGCCAAGGTATGCCCCTACAGCGCAATACTCAACTTCAAGCGCCCGTGTATGAGCGCCTGCAAGGTGAACGCAATTTCTATGACCGAAACCAAAGCCGCCTGCATTGATAACGAAAAATGTATTTCCTGCGGTGCCTGCGTTTATCAGTGCCCGTTCGGCGCAATTACCGATAAATCGTTCATTATAGACGCTATAAATATGCTTAAAAATAAGGAAAATAAAGTTTACGCTGTTGTTGCCCCCTCAATTTCAAGCCAGTTCAGGTATGCTAAAATCGGTCAGGTAATTTCGGGCATAAAGGCGCTCGGCTTCCACACGGTAGTTGAGGCAGCTCTGGGCGCCGATATGGTAGCCTATACCGAGGCGCGCGAGCTTGCCGAAAAAGGATTTTTAACAAGCTCCTGCTGCCCCGCGTTTGTAAGCTATATTAAGGGTCAGTTCCCCGACCTTGCCGAGCACATTTCGCACAACCTCTCTCCCGCCGCAACCATTGCGAAATATATTAAGGAACACGACGAGGGCGCAAAGGTTATATTTATAGGACCGTGCACGGCTAAAAAAATGGAGTTCCAAAAGGAAGAGGTACGCCCGTATATCGACTGCGTTATCACCTTTGAGGAATTGCAGGCGCTGTTTGACAGCCGCGACCTCGAAATAACCGAAATGGCGGAGGACGTGCTTGATAACGCCTCTTACTTCGGCAGAATTTTCGCCCGCAGCGGCGGTCTGTCCGACGCGGTTGCAGAAGCTCTTAAAGAACAGAATATTACCGATTTTGAGCTTAAAGGCGTTTCCTGCGACGGCATTGAGGAATGTAAAATAGCGCTTATGAAAGCCCGCAAGAAAATAGGCGATACCAACTTTATTGAGGGTATGGCATGCGTAGGCGGCTGTATAGGCGGCGCAGGCTGCTTGACCCACGGCGATAAAAACAAAGCCGAGGTTGACAAATACGGCAAGGAAGCCTTTGAAAAGACCATTTCCGCCGCAATAGACCAGCTTGGAAAGCTTAAATAATCGCCTGCCGCACTGAAAAGGCTGCCGTTTTAAAATCATATAAAGCTTAAGCACCCCGCTCTGCTTCGGAAAAACGAAACAGAGCGGGGTGCTTTTCAAATTGCTTTATCAGCTGTTAATTACGAATTTATGGAATACCTTTTTACCCTTTTTGAGTATCACTTCATTATCAAAAGAGCTCTTTTCAAGGGCGAATTTCGGGTCGGTCACCTTTTCGTCATTCACGCTCACGCCGCCCTGCTGAACCAAGCGCCGCGCCTCGCCGTTAGAGGCGGCAAGTCCGCCCTTTACCATCATAGCCAAAATGCCTATTTCACCGTCTGTGAAATCATCATCTGACAGCACGGTTGAGGGCATATCGGCGTGTGAGCCGCCGCCCGCAAATATTGCGCGAGCCGCCGCCTGCGCCTTTTCGGCTTCTTCCTCACCGTGAACAAGTTTTGTAAGCTCGTAAGCCAAAATTTCCTTTGCGGTGTTAAGCCGGCTGCCCTCCCACTCATCCATTTTGTCAATTTCCTCAAGCGGCAGGAAGGTAAGCATGCGTATGCACTTTAAAACATCCGCGTCGGCAACATTGCGCCAGTACTGGTAAAACTCATAGGGTGAGGTCTTTTCGGGGTCGAGCCATACAGCGCCCGAGGCGGTCTTGCCCATTTTTTTGCCCTCGGAATTAAGCAGCAGGGTTATAGTCATAGCATACGCGTCCTTACCCAGCTTTTTGCGTATAAGCTCGCTGCCGCCTAACATATTAGACCACTGGTCGTCGCCGCCGAACTGCATATTGCAGCCGTACTCTTTATAAAGGTGGTAAAAGTCGTAGCTCTGCATTATCATATAGTTAAATTCAAGAAAGCTAAGACCCTTTTCCATACGCTGCTTGTAGCACTCGGCGCGCAGCATATTATTAACTGAGAAGCATGCGCCCACGTCGCGCAGCAGGTCAATATAATTAAGCTTTAAAAGCCAGTCGGCGTTGTTTACCATTTGCGCCTTGCCCTCGCCGAATTCTATAAAGCGGCTCATCTGCTTTTTAAAGCAGTCGCAGTTGTGTTGTATCTGCTCGGGGGTCATCATAGAGCGCATATCGGTTCTGCCCGAGGGGTCGCCTATATACCCCGTGCCGCCGCCTATAAGGGCTATGGGGCGGTTGCCCGCCATTTGCAGCCTTTTCATAAGGCAAAGCGCCATAAAGTGACCTACATGCAGACTGTCCGCCGTGGGGTCAAAGCCTATGTAAAATGTGGCTTTGCCGTTGTCAATAAGCTCGCGTATTTCCGCTTCGTCGGTTACCTGCGCTATAAGTCCGCGCGCTACAAGTTCATCATAAATTTTCATATCTGTTTGCTCCTGTCTAACAGCTCTTTCGCTGAATTATATAAATTTTCGGTCATTTGAGTGCCCGACATTATTCGTGCAATTTCGTTTATTCGCTGCTCATATGAAAGCGGCGAAACGCTTGTAAAGGTTCTGTCCTTTTCCGCTTTCTTTTCTATTAACAGGTGGGCGTCAGCCATAGCCGCTATCTGTGCCAAATGCGTTACGCATATTACCTGTCTGTTTTCCGCAACCTTTTTAAGCTGCGTTCCCACCTTGCCGGCGGTGTAACCGCTGATTCCCGTATCAATTTCATCAAAAATCATAGTGCCCACGGGGTCACGGCCTAGCAGCACGCTTTTAATTGCCAGCATCACGCGGGATAATTCACCGCCAGAGGCTATTTTGCAAAGCGGCTTTACGCTCTCGCCGCGGTTTGCCGAAATCATAAACTCGGCAGTATCGCACCCGCGCTTGGTGTACCTGCCCTTGCTAAACTTCACCGTAAAGCGCACGTCGGGCATATTAAGGTAGGAAAGAATATCGCATACCTGTTTTTCAAACTCCGCCGCCGCTTTTTTCCTCGCCGCGGTAAGCTCTTCGGCTAAGGCTATAAGCCTTTCGGTTGCATCGTCAAGCAGGGCTGATAACTCCGCCGCTTTTTTATCGGAAAACTCGGTGTCATTAAGCTCTATGCGCGCTTTTTCGAGAAACTCAAGCATTTCTTCCTCGCCGTTCCCGTATTTCGCCATAAGCTTATCCAGCGTTTCAAGCCTTGAGTTTATTTCGTCGGGGTCTATGCCTGCCAGTTCGGCGTTTTCAAGAAAATCGTAAAGCGCGGCGCTTACGTCCTCTGCCGCCGCTGCCGCGTCCGCTAAGGCGGAGGATTTTTTATCCCACTCATCATTACGCAGAGAGGAAAGGGATTTTTCCGCGTCAGTCAGCAGCGATACCGCGCCGTCAAATTCGTCGTCGCCTTTAAGGGCTGAATACGCGCGCGAAAGCGCCTCGGCTGTTTTTTGATAATTTCTTGCGATGGCAAGTTTTTTTTGAAGTTTCTCATACTCCCCCGGCTTTATTCCCGCCGATTCAAGCTCGTTTATCTGGTATTTAAGTAAACCTACCCTGCGGCGTTTCTCGTCCTCGTCGGTTTCTGTCGCGGCAAGCTCTTTCCTTATTCTGTTCAGCTCACGGAACTCCGCATAATATTTACCCTTAATCGGGTCGTCGTCCGCCACCGCGTCAATATAATCCAAATGCCGCTCGGGGTCTAAAAGCGCCTGATTATCGTGCTGGCCGTGAATGTTCACAAGGTGTTTGCCTATTTCTTTAAGCTCAGTAGCCGTTACGGGGCGGTCGTTCAGCTTTATAAGCCCCTTGCCCGCTGCGGAAAGGCGCCGCCTTATAACTATATTTCCGTCATCATCGGGTGTAACGCCCGCGTCCGACAGAGCCGCAGCGGTTGCATTATCAAGCTCACCGAAAACGGCGGATACCTCGGCGGTATCGCACCCCGCGCGTATAAGTTCCTTTGATGTGCGCTCGCCCAGCACAGCGTTTATCGCGTCAATCACTATGGATTTACCCGCGCCCGTTTCGCCGGTTAAAACGTTAAATCCGGCGGAAAACTCAATATCCGAGCGCTCTATTACAGCTATGTTTTCTATATGCAGAAATTTAAGCATTTTTCTTCCCCGCTATGCAAGCAGATTTTTAAGCTCACGAGTCAGGCTTTCGGAATCCTGTTCGTTGTAGGTTACAATAATAATTGTATCGTCACCCGCTAAAGAACCGAGCATCATATCGCCGAACAGCTCGTCCACCGCAACGCAGGCGGGCGACGCCATACCCGTGTAACACTTTATAACCACATTGTTAAGCGCATAGGCAACGCTTTTAACCGAGCGCACAAAAAGCTCGCGGTAGTGATTATCGGTGTGGGTGGACGTCTGCTCCGCCGCTATATAGCGGTAGTTGCCGTCGCGGTCGTGCCCCTTTACAATGCGCAGCTCCTTAATATCCCGCGATACGGTGGATTGCGTTACGTCAAACCCGTCCGCTATAAGTGCGGCTTGCAGATCCTCCTGCGTTAAAAATATTTTTTCTTTTATAAGCTCTAAAATTTTTTCCTGACGTTTACTTTTCATTTTAAATGCTCCTGCCGTCTTTGAATTTGCCGGAAAGTGTTTTATAAAACGACCTGTCGTTCAGTCTTATAAGTTTGGCGTACTGCTTTGAGCGCCTTATCAGTATATCGGTATACGGTTTTACCGCCGCAACCTTTCTGCCGTCAATCGTCAAATAAATATCGGTGCGCTTTTTTGAATACGCCTTTACCTTTATTGTGTTTTCCGCACCTAAAAGTATCGGCTTTGCCGAAAGCGAATGTGAGCAAATGGGGGTTATACACATACTTTGGGTAAGCGGATCTATTATAGGTCCGCCGGCGGACATGGAGTAAGCGGTTGACCCCGTGGGGGTTGAAATAATAAGTCCGTCCGCCCTGTAATTTATGCTGTCGCCGCCGAGTATTACCGAAATATCAATTATTCTTGAAATAAACCCGCCGGTTATAACCGCGTCGTTAAGCGCGTTGTATTCACCGAGCCGCCTGCCGTTTTCAAAAACCGTGACCGACAGCATCATACGCTTTTCCACAAAATATTCGTTCTGCTTCAGCTTGTGCAAAAGCTCCAGCTCGTTTTGCTCTATATTTGCAAGGTAACCCACCCTGCCGGCGTTTATGCCGAGCACCGGCTTATTATCGAACGCGGCGCGCTTTGCATAGCGTATTATAGTGCCGTCGCCGCCGATAGTAATAATTATATCAGCCGCCTTATATAACTGCTCCTCGGGTAATTGCTTAAAGCCCGCAAAGTTCATTCCCTCGGGTAAAAAAGCCTCAATTTCCTCGTTTTTCAGTATTTCGCTGAGCCGCATTACAACGTCTGCCGCCCCGCGTTTATCAAGATTGGGCAATACCGCCGCTTTCATAGTTTCACCTCTCTAATGCTTTGTATGAGCTTTCCACTACCTCCGCCGCGCACGTTTCGCAGCGATTTTCGCTTTTTTCAGCCTTTTCTATATAGCATAAATATTCAATATTCCCCTCGGGTCCCTTTATGGGGGAAAAATCAAGCCCTAAAAGAGAATAATTATTTTCCGCAATTAAACCGATTATTTTTTCAATAACCGCAATATGCACCGCTTTATCCCTTACAACGCCCTTTTTGCCTACATTTTCGCGCCCCGCCTCAAACTGCGGCTTTATAAGACATACCGCGCGCCCGCCCTCTTTCAAAAGAGTGCGTAAATTAGGCAGTATGTGGTAAAGCGATATAAACGAAACATCAACCGAGGCAAAGTCTAATTCATCGGGCACCTGCTCGCGCGTTACATACCTGAAATTGGTGCGCTCAAGGTTTATCACGCGCTTGTCGGTTCTTAATTTCCACGCCAATTGCCCGTAGCCTACATCTATGGAATACACCTTTTTCGCGCCGTTTTGCAGCATACAGTCGGTAAAGCCGCCCGTTGACGCGCCTATATCGGCGCAAATGCAGTTTTCAAGACTTATGTTAAAACTTTTCATAGCCTTTTCAAGCTTTAAGCCGCCGCGGCTTACATATTTTAATGTTTCCCCGCGAACCTCTATTATATCATCGGGCTTTACGGTATTTCCCGCTTTATCTGATTTTTGGTTGTTTACATAAACTATACCCGCCATTATAAGCGCTTTTGCCTTTTCGCGGCTTTCAGCAAAGCCGCGCTCAAACAGGGCAATGTCAAGTCTTTTTTTTTCGGTCATTTGCAAGCCCCCTTTAAAGCGTTTATCATACTCTCGGTATCAAGCCCCGCATTTTTCAGCGCCGCCGAAACCGCGGCGGTGGGTACGAATTTATTATCAATTGCGTGTATTATATACTTCCCGCCGTAGCCGTCTTCCAACAGCCGTGCTGCGCAAAGCTCGGCTATGCCGCCGTTTTTCATTCCTTCTTCAAAAAAGTGCAATTCCTTGTATTTTTGCATTTCGTTTATAAGACTGTCTGAAACAGGGTATATTTTATTAAGCTTTATAAGCGTTACATCGGGCAGCTTTTTCTGCGCTTCAAGCGCGTTTTGGAAAATTCTGCCGTAGGTTACAATTGCCTTATCGCCGCTGCCCTCAAACACCGTGTAATCACCCGGAATTTCCTTTTCCGCGCCCGATTTTTCACAGCCGCGCGGGTACCTTATAGCAACAAATTTATCACTTTGCGCCGATAGCTCAATATCCCTTTCAAGCTCGTCATAATATGTGGGCGAATACACCGTCATACCGGGAACAGAGGTTAAAAACGAAACGTCAAAAAGCCCCTGGTGAGTCTCGCCGTCCTCCCCTACTATTCCCGCACGGTCAATAAGCAGGCGAACCGGAAAACCGCCTATTGCAATATCGTGAATAACCTGGTCAAAGCCGCGCTGCAAAAATGAGGAATACACCGCAAAATAGGGCTTTAAGCCCGCGCTTGCAAGCCCCGCCGCAAAGGTTACGGCGTGCTCCTCGGCAATGCCCACGTCAAAAAAGCGTGATTTAAACCTGCCTGCAAATTCGGTAAGCCCCGTGCCCGCCGCCATAGCCGCGGTTATGGCGCAAACCTTTTCGTCCTTTTCGGCTATTTTGCAAAGCGCCGCGCCCGCAACATCGGAATAGGTGCGCTTGCCGCTGAATTTAGCGCCCTTATCAATATCAAAAGCCGAAACGCCGTGGTAATCTCTCGGCGAAGACTCCGCATAGGCATAGCCCTTGCCCTTGGTAGTAATAACGTGTATTACCGACGGGCGCGAATAGGTTTTTGCAACCTCAAAAAGCTGCTCCATTGCCTTTACGTTGTGCCCGTCAACAGGTCCTAAATAATTAAAGCCCAGCGCCGAGAATATATTTTCGTGGTAAATAAGCTCCTTTACCGCCTCTTTAACCTTGTAAACGGCGTTGTTAAGCGGCTTGCCTACAAGCGGAATCGCCAGTAAAAAGCGGCTTAAGGCAAACTTGAAGTGGTGGTAATGCGGCTTGTTGCGCATTTTTGTAAGGCTGCGCGCAAGCGCCCCCACATTGCGGGAAATGGACATTTTATTATCGTTAAGCACCACAATAAAATTGCTCCTGCCCGAGCCCGCGTTATTAAGCGACTCATACGCCATACCGCCCGTCATAGCGCCGTCACCTATAATTGCGACCGCCGTGCCGTTTTCGCCTTTCAGCTTTTTAGCGCGGTAAATGCCGTAAGCGGCTGATATGGAATTACTGCTGTGCCCCGTTATAAAGGGGTCGTGCTCGCTTTCATCGGGGCGCATATAGCCCGAAAGCCCGTTTTCGGTGCGTATGGTAGAAAATTTATCAAACCTGCCCGTTAAAAGTTTATGAGTGTAGGATTGGTGACCGACGTCGAAAATAAGCGCGTCCTCGGGTGAAGAAAAGCTCCTGTGCAAAGCAACCGTCAGCTCCACCGCGCCGAGGTTAGACGCTAAGTGCCCGCCGTTTTTTGAAACGGTGGATACTATGCAATCGCGTATTTCCTGACAAAGCAGCGATATTTCGTCATAATTAAGTTTTTTGACATCATCAGGCGATTTTATTTTGCTTAATAGCTTGTACTCCAATTATTATAACATTCCTTTTAAAACTTTCTGTCAAGCAGGTCGGCGGTAAGCTCGCGCAAAGCGGCGTTATCGCCCTTTATTTTGCAAAGCGCCGTAAGCGCCTCGTTTGATAGCCGCTCAGCCTCTGCCTTAGCGCCGTCAATTCCGAGCAGGGTCACATAGGTGGTCTTGCCGTTCTTTTCGTCGCTGCCTATCGGTTTGCCGAGGGTCTTCTCATCGGATGTGCAGTCCAAAATATCGTCGATTATCTGAAAAGCAAGCCCCAGCTTTTCGGCGTACTCGGCGGCATACTTTAATTCTTCATCGTCCGCCCCCGCTAAAATACTGCCGCAAACCGCCCCCGCCGATAAAAGGCAGGAGGTTTTTTTAAGGTACATTCCGCGAAGTTCATCTATTGTAGCTCCGCTTTTTTCGAAAGCAAGGTCTTCAACCTGACCGCCTACCATACCGCTTATTCCCGCATTTTCGGCAAGCACTGCTATGGCTTTTAACACTCTGTCCGCCGGTATACCGTCGGTTTCAGCCGCCGTTTTAAAGGCCAAGGTAAGCAGTGCGTCGCCCGCAAGCAGCGCGGTGTCTTCCCCGAACGCCTTGTGGCAGGAGGGTCTGCCGCGGCGCATATCGTCATTATCCATACAGGGCAAATCATCGTGTATCAGCGAGTAGGTATGTATCATTTCAAGCGCGGCGGCAAAATTCAGCGCGCTATCGCCATTACCACCGCAAAGAGCGTAAAATTCAAGCAGTAAAATGGGCCTTATGCGCTTCCCGCCCGATAAAAGACTGTATTTCATAGCCTGCGCCGCCGAATTATCAGCGGTAATACTGCTTTCAAGCTTTTTTTCTATATCGGGTAAAAACCGTTCATAGCTCTTGCTCATTTTCTTCCTCCGCCTCGGTCAGGGTTATTATTTTCTTTTTCGCGGTTTCAAGCGTTTTTCTGCAATCGTTTGTAAGCTTTGTTCCGCGCTCAAAAAGCTTTATTGACTCATCAAGCGTTATATCTCCGCTTTCAAGCTGCGCCACTATATTTTCAAGCTCCGAAATTGATTTTTCAAAATCCGCGTTTTGGCTCATTCTGTCTGCTCCTTTTCGGTTACTTTGCATTTAACGTTACCGTCGGTAAATTTAAGGGTTATACTGTCTCCGTCATTCAGTTCTTCGGCTTTTCGCACCGTTTCGCCGGATTTTATCGCCACTGCGTACCCGCGCGCAAGGGTTTTAAGCGGGCTTAACGTATCAAGCCGCGCGGCAAATTCCGCAAGACAGCCGCCTTTTTCGGAAAGCAAGGCTGAGTACGCCGATAAAAGCTTATCAGCCGCCTTGTCCGCCCGCTCGGCGCGGCGCTCCGTTATAGCCGTTTCGGGGTTTTTGAAAAAATGGGAGGATAAAACCCCCGCAAGCCGCGCTGAAGCACGCTCATATTTCGCGGTCAAAGCGGATTTTAATAAAGACTCAAACCTTGCAAAGCGGCTCTCAAGCTCCGCTTTATCGGGCACGGCAAGCTCCGCCGCGGCTGACGGTGTGGGCGCGCGCATATCCGCCACGAAATCACAAATGGTAAAATCAGTCTCGTGCCCCACTGCCGATATTACAGGCACGGGTGATAAGGCGATTTTCCGCGCGAGCGTTTCGCTGTTAAACTCCCACAAATCCTCTGCCGAGCCGCCACCCCTGCCAATTATTATAATATCGGCAGCGTTCAGCCTGTAAAGCCTATCAAGGGTCGAAAGCATTTGCGGCACGGCGGTCTCCCCCTGCACGGTAACGGGGCACATTATAACCCGCGCCACAGGGTAGCGCCGCTTTAAAATGCTCAAAATATCTTTTACGGCGGCGCCCGTATCGGATGTTACTACCGCTATATTTTTAGGGTATTTCGGCAGCGGCTTTTTGCGTGATGTATCAAACAGCCCTTCGGCATTCAGCTTTTCCTTAATGCGCTCAAATTGCAGCGCCAGCGCCCCCGCGCCTACGGGGAACATCTGCTCGGCGTAAAACTGATACTGTCCGTCTTTCTCATAGAGTGATACTCTGCCCCGCAGCACCACAGTATCGCCGTCGCGCGGGTCAAAGCGCACGCCGTTCGCCATCGCCCTGAACATAACGCAGCGAATCGCGGCGTCCTCATCCTTTAAGGTAAAATACCAGTGCCCGCTGGCATAGTGGTTTTTAAAGTTGGAAAGCTCTCCAGTTACCGTAACATATTGAAGGTGACTGTCGCCCTCCAGCAGCGATTTAACATAAAAATTGAGTTGCTTAACGGTTATTGCGGCAATTTCTGCTATCATATTAAAGCGTTTTTGAAACGGTTGCAAGTATACCGTTTACAAATGAAGCATCATCGGTGGTAGCATATTTTTTGCAAAGCTCCACCGCCTCGTTAATTGAAACCGATACGGGAATTTCATCAAAATACTTCATTTCGTAAATTGCAAGTCGCAATATGCAAAGCGCGGTTTTGGAAATTCTTTTAATGTTCCAGCCCACCGAATTTTCGGATATCAGCCCGTCAATCTCCTCTATATGCTCATAAACGCCCGGAAATACCTTGTTTATATATTCATCCGGCTCTAGGTCTCTTACTTCTTTAGCCGTTTCCAATATTTCGTCCGTTTCGTTGCTGTTAAATTCCTTTTCAAAAACAAGAATGAACGCTTCTTCCCTTGCCTGTTTTCTGGTCATACCGCACCCGCTTTCAGAATAATGTTTACAAATTATTATACACCATATCTCCCTGCTTTTCAAGCTGTAAATACTATTGTCGACGAAAAAACCTCTTTTACGGTATTTTGCACCGTAAAAGAGGTTGCACCGGGCTTTTGGGAGTTTTATTTTTTGCAGTATATTTTAATTGTTTCAGCTGTAAATTCGGCGGTGCCGTCTCCGCCGTAATTGTCAATACTCTCAGTAAATTTCGGGTCGGATACATATATTTTCCCAAGCTCCGCTAAAATCTCATTTGAGCATTTATAGTAATGCTGGGTTATAAAGCTTTGCAGCTTTTTAACCTGCTGTTGTACTTCCGCACTGCCCTGGTCTTTGCCCCGCAAATCTCCAAATTCAGCGAAAATCAGCATAAAACATACGCCCGCCCGACAAAACATTATGCCGGCAGACGTATGCTTATTTTTATATTTCACCTTTATATTTCCTTTTTGTTGCCATTCCGCCGCGTATGTGACGTTCCTGCTTGTTTTTTTCCAAAACCTTTTTAACCTGCTTGTAAAGCTGCGGATTCTCATGTCTCAGCCTTTCGGTAACATCTTTATGTACGGCTGTCATATATTAGAACGCTCTGATCCAAACCAAGCTCGCCAAATAAACGCAAATATATATCCACATTCCCGTCCTTATCAACCTCGATTTTCTGAATGATTTTTTTCAGCTGGGCGTTTGTCATATTTCTGACGTCTGTTATGTCTGAGATTTCCTTAAAGGTATTATTTAATATTACCTCTAACTGCTCTCCCTTTGTAAGATGATAGGAAACCATTTTAAGCTCGTTTTGAAGTCTTTCCAGTTCTTTTTTGCTTCCGCCTATTTTTTCATTCATTTCGGCTCTTGTTATAATATCGTCGGTGTATAAATCTATATACTTTTGTCTTGTGTTTTCAAGCTTCGCAATTTTGGTTTTAAGCTCTTTTTCATAAGAGATATTTTCATCCTTCGCCTTATAGACCCGCCGAAATTCATCCACAACATATTTAACAACATTTTTTCTGTTTGCAAGTAATTCGGCAAAATAATTCTGTAGAACATCTATAAGTTCATTTTCATCAACCGTTACGGCGTTCGGGCAGCTATCAACACCTTTGCTGTTATGACCGGAGCATACCCACTTGATATATGTGTTTTTATATTTACGCACACTTCGCCGGAACGACCAGCCGCACTCCTTGCATTTTATAAGGGTTGAAAACAAATCCTTGTTGCTTTGCTTAACATTATCTGTTTTAAAGCGCTTGTTACGCTCGCTTATAATCTGCCGCACCTGTTCGTAAAGCTCGGGTTCTATAATTTTAAGCTCCGGCTTTTCGGTTACCATCCATTCGGTTTCGTCACGCTCGGCGCGTTTGCCGGTTAAAAAATCTTCAACCTCTTCCTTGCCGTTTATCACCTTTCCGGTATACAGTTCATTTGTGAGTATACGGCATACGGCGTTTTGACTCCAACGGCAGTTTCTTTTGGTTTTAATGCCGTTTTCGTTAAGTACATTTGCAATTTTCGCAGCGCCGCACCCATAATTTACATATAAATCATATATTTGTTTTATTACCAAAGCTTCCTGCTCGTTAATTGCAAGATTAAAATAGTCTCCCGGTATTTTATCATAGCCGAACACTAAATTCGGCACTTTGCCTTTTTCAGCATTGATTTTTTTACCGAATTTAACACGCTTTGAGGTATTCGCGCTTTCTTCCTGCGCCAGTGCGCCGAATATTGTAAGCACAAATTCACTGTTTCCCATGCTTGTCATATTTGCGGTTAAAAACTGAGTTTCAATTCCGAGCGCCTTTAATTTCCTGATATTTTGGAGCAGGTCAACCGTATTTCTTGCAAAACGGGAAATATCCTTAACAACAACCATATCAAACAAATGCAGCTCGGCGTCGGACATCATTTTTAAAAATTCCTTGCGGTTTTTGATTTTGGTGCCCGAAATCCCCTCGTCTGCGTAAAGTCTTACAAGGTTGTCCCCTGTTTTGGCGGTATAATCAGCGAAAAACTTTTTTTGTGCTTCAAGCGAATTAAGCTGATCTTCCTTTTCGGTTGACACTCGGCAATATGCTGCAATGTTCATTCTTATTCCTCTGTAACTTCTCGTATTTTGTTACTTCTATTATAATTGTATGAAATTGCTTTGTCAACAAAAAAGCAGACTAAACAGTGCACTTTACACCGTTTAATCCGCTTTTGTCAAATAAGTTTTTTTACTGAATCAATGAACTGATCCATTTCACCGAAAACCACTTCGACGATTACCGACCAATTTACTCCGTCGTAATCATGAACCAATCTATGCCGTAACCCCGAAACAATGTTCCAAATTATTTCCGGATGCTCCAACTTAAATTCGGGACTCAATTTATATACCTGCTCGCCGATATTATAAAGCGGCGTTGTAACCGCCCATTGTGAAAATTCATCCGTCAGCAGCATTTCCTTTGTGATTGAACGGTTTTCGATTTGAAGCTTTAACGATTCCCATGTTGAAATTATTTTTTTAAGTCTTTCGGTATCAGAAGTTTTCATGCAATCTTAATCCCCTCATTAACTGCATTTCTGTAAAATTCGGAGTCACTGTTGACCTCACAAATCTCAAACGCGTCAACATCTTTACCGGTTGCAGTTCTCAATTCCTCGGCAAATGCAAATATATTGGTCTTTTTAAAGCCGTCTCCGCCGAATACTATAATATCAATATCCGATTCGGGTGTTTCTTCACCGCGGGCATACGAACCGAAAAGGAGCGCATAATCCGCGTCATAACGCTTAAGCAAATATTTTACAATTTGTTCTATTTGTTTTCTCGTCAACATAATAAAGGCTCCTTTCCTAAACTAATTATATTATATACGAATCAAAGACAATAATCAATCCTCATTTTTAATTTTTTCCTGTGCTGACTTCACGGCATTTTCCGCCTTTACAGCATTGACCTGCATTAAAATTTTTAATATGTATTCGGCAGACTTGTCCGGCGGATTGGGATTGTGAAAATGATATTTAAGCTTCGGTTGTTTCATTCCCACACCCCTTTATTTCTTATATTTAATCTTATGCACAAACGCAATACAATAATACTTATCTTTTTAATCTGTGTGCTTTCTCCTATTGTGATTTTCTTATGAAAGCACAACATACGTTATTCCTCCGCTCTTTTAACACTTGCAAGATAAATATTTGTCACATCCTCACGCTCGTGACCTAAAAGCCGTGACACCTCAAGCTTTGCGGTATGTTCATCTTTCCCGTTCATAACGAAGAGCTTATACATTTCGGCAGCATAGTTATGTCTTAATCCATGAAAAGTAAGGGGCGACATTCTGTTTCCATCTGCGGCAATTCTTCTGTTTTTCAAAACAAATTGCTGAAATTCTGTTTTAACAATATGTGTAGCTTTATTAGGCGGCACAAACAGTTTTTGCCCGGGAGGTGTTACCTTTAAAAGCTTTTCAAGCTCTATACTTATGCTTTTGTTTATAGGTATTTCGCGCATCTTTCCGCCCTTACCCTTTACAGTTATAATTCCGTCTCTGATTGCTTTTTTCGCCGCTGCGGTATCAATTCTCAATGCTTCGTGTAGTCTAAGTCCTGCATAACGTGCAAGTATTAACATTGCTACATAATCCTCACGACCTGCTTTCCAACATTCGGCAATCATTCGGTTTAATTCACCGGCGGACCATGTTCTATCTGTTCCTGAAAACTTTCTTCTCTCAAGGCAAAATTCACAATTTTCCGGAAGAACATATTTTGCTGCCGGAATCTTGTCATGCCAAAATCGAATTGCCGCTAAATCGGTTTTAATTGTTGCGGCGGAATACCCGATATTTTGCATATAGCTTATATATCCGGATAAATGCTTTCCGCTGATATTCGCAAGCTTTTGAAGATTGTATTCACAACCTACAAATTTTAGAAAACGCTTGTAAGCCTCA
>ERZ857969.1194-NODE-1194-length-37188-cov-5.102119_pt1 | contig 37188 bp, 39 predicted proteins | sample MGYA00519864_ERZ857969 | MGnify/ENA primary metagenome ERZ857969 (study PRJEB31778, sample SAMEA3449382) | human gut metagenome | biome: human gut; feature: human-associated habitat; material: faeces | place: United Kingdom | collected 2010/2012 ...
GAGACATAAATAATGCTTCAGTAAAGTTAATGAATGAAAGTGATCTAATAGATAGCAATAATAAATTCACTATCAAAGAAGGTATAGCATTAACTTATGCCAACATAGGTATCAAATCTACTTGTGGTATAGAAGGCTATGGTTCACTATACTTGAATATCACATCTTTATCTGATGCTTTCACAACAGGTAATAGTGTAGGAGCATTAAAGTATGCAATACTAAAAAATACTAGTACTAGTACAGTAAGTGTAGCAAACTTATTAAATCAATCTTTTAATATAGAAAAGAAAGGTTCAATAACAAGTACTGGTACTAAGAAGATATTAACTAAACAACTATCAAATACCGAAGTTAATAAATATATTATTGTAATCTATATAGATAAGTCCTTATCAGGTAATGATGTAATAGGAGCTTCTTTCTCAGGAAAGATATCAGCGGATGCTAATCAAGGTACAGCAATCCTGGGTGCTGCAGGTGATATAACAGACTTATATACCAAAGCATCTAAAGAACCAGTATTTAATCATATAAATTATAATAAAGCACCATCGGTAAACTTAATGAATGATCGATTAGGTGTAACAACAACCTCTTTAGACAGCGGTAATATAAGATATTATGGAGCATCACCAAATAACTATATATATTTTAATTGCTCTGATTATAGTAATCAAACATCATCTACTTGTGAAGTATGGCGTATAATAGGTGTCTTTGATGGTAAGGTAAAACTAATAAGAAATACTTTGATAGATAATAGACAGTGGAGTTCAACCAATAATGACTGGTCCAGTGCAACACTTAAAACATATTTGAATGGTAACTATTATAATAATCTAAAAAATGATCCAACAAGAAACTTAATTGCTGAGACAACTTGGTATTTAGGAGGATGGAGTACTGAAGGAGTATATTCAGATCAGATGTATGGGTATGAAAGAGGGGCAACAGTATACTCAGAGAATTCAACAACTTGGAAAGGGAAAATAGCTTTAGCATATCCATCGGATTATGGCTATGCCGTAGATTTAAGTAAATGTAGTTATAAAGATTTATACGGTTACGATGATACGACTTGTACCTCAAATAATTGGATGAAAGCAATTTTAGGTACTTCTAGTCAAGGATGGTTATTAACACATCTTTCATCTTCATCATTAATTGTATTTTATGTCCATTCGAGTGGTAGTGTATCTAACTATGGTATAGATATTGCTCAAGGTGTTGCCCCAGTCCTATATCTAAACTCTGATGTTGAATTTAAAGATGGAGACGGATCATCAGCTAGTCCATATCAATTAAATGCTTAATGATATGATATAATAATAAATAATATATATAAATAAGTACTAATTAGAGTATTAATATTAGTACTTATTTTTATTTACTTTTAATATAATTTATGGTATACTTTCAAGTAGAAAAAGAGGTAAGATATAAATGAAGAAAATATTAAAAATTAATCTATTAAATATAATACTATTAGGATATTTAGAGTTTATATTTAGTATATTACTATTTGATAACTATAATAAAGATAGTATAATTAGTATAATAATATATATATTATTTTCTTCATTTATAATTACAGTATTAACATCAATATTTAAAGAAAAAGTAAATAAAATAATAAACTATATAATATATACAGTAATATGTTTCTGGTTTTCATTACAATTCGTATTCAAGTCTTCGATGCAGACATATTTTTCTATATCACTATTTAAATTAAGTGATCAAGCTACTACTTTTTTTGGTAAAACATTAGAAATAATATTTAGTAATCTATATGGAATGATAATATTATTTATACCTCTTATAGTATTAATAATCTTTAGAAAGAAATTAGATTATAACATCGAGAAGGAAAAGATCTATTTACTTATATATATAATATTAATACCATTATCTTATTGTAGTTATAGATTATATCTAAGTAGTAGAAAGAGTGAAGAACTATCTATATATGATCTATATTATAATGTTGATAATATATCACTTAGTGTTCAAAAATTAGGAGTATTATCTAGTTTAGGAGTAGATGTCTATAGAAGTATATTTGGTTTTGAAGATAAACTAATAGATATAAAGACAGTAGATAATACTAATAGTAATAGTAGTGATGTAAGTATATATAAAGAAAATAAACTAGATTTAGATTTAAGTAGTAAAGAATTAGATAGTAATGTTAAAAAATATATCGAAGAGACTACTCCTACTTATAAGAATAAATATAGTGGTATCTTTGAAGGTAAAAACTTAATATTTATAGTAGCAGAAAGTTTTAGTGAAATAGGTATAAAAGAAGAAGTAACACCAACATTATATAAATTAAAGAATAATAGTTTTGTCTTTGATAACTTCTATGTTACATATTATTTAAGTACTATAGGAGGAGAATTCCAAGCTTTAACTGGCTTATATCCTAATAGTAAAACATTAAGTGTATGGCGTAGTGGTACTAATTCATTTCCTTATGGTCTAGCTAATACATTTAAAAATATGGGTTATAATACTTATGCTTATCACGATCATAGTGGTTACTTTCAAGATAGATATAAATATATTAAATCTCTTGGTTTTAATAACTTTAAAGCTTGTGAATTAGGACTAAATATTAATTGTAATATTTGGCCTGAGAGTGATGTTGAAATGATTAATAGTACTTATAAAGATTATATAAATAGTGATAAACCATTTATGACTTATTATATGACAGTATCAGGACATATGGATTATGATTTTGATGGAAATAGTATAGCAAGTAAGAATAAGAATAAAGTAGATAACTTACCATATAGTGAAGAAGCTAAAGCTTATTTAGCTACACAAATAGAATTAGATAAAGCTTTAGAACTATTAATAAATAAACTAGAAGAGAGTAATAAATTAAATGATACTATTATAGTCCTACTAGGAGATCATTATCCTTATGGCTTAGATTTAGATACTATAAATGAACTATCTACTTATAAAAGAGATAACTTATATGAAATAAATCATAATACTCTAATTGTTTGGAATAATAACTTAAATACCATTAAAGTAGATAAAGTAGGTATGCCAATAGATGTAATACCAACAGTATATAATCTTTTTGGAGTATCATATGACTCTAGATTATTCGCAGGAACAGATCTTTTATCTACTAGTGAAGGTTTAGCTATGCTAGAAGATCGCTCTTGGATTACTAATAAAGCTCGTTATAACAGTACTACAAATAGTTATGAAGGATCTGTAGACGAAGACTATATTAAGAATATAAATAATACTATTCAAAATAGAATAACTTTTAGTAAAGATATGTTACTAAAAGATGGCTATAAATATATAAAAACAAATGACCATTCTAATTAATGGTCATTTTACTAATTCATAAAAAGTTTGAGGAGTATTACACTTAAATACCATAAGTTTATTATTTAGTGGATTAATAATACTAAGACTACTAGCATTTAACATTAATCTATTATAAGGATTAGTCTTAGCCTTATATCTATTATCTCCTACTATAGGATGCTTAATATCATACATATGACATCTAATTTGATTTCTTCTACCCGTAGATATATATATTTTAAGAAGAGAATATTTATTATTATTCTTAACCTTAACATAGTCAGTAATAGAAAAATATCCATTCTTATCTTTTGAGGAATATACAAGTAATGTCTTAGTTTGCTTTAAATAAGATTCAATATGCCCCTTATCATTAGTAATACCTTCAACTACCGCAGTATATTCTCTTTCTTTAGCTAAATTATTCCAATTATCTTGATATAACTTTTGTACTCTTTGATTTTTAGCGAACATTATAACACCTGAAGTATCATAATCAAGTCTATGAATAACAAATACTTTCTTATTCTCTTTCTTTAAATAATTAGATACTTCTCTATATAAAGTATTTTCTTTCTCTCTACTATTAGAAATAGTTAATATCTTACTAGGTTTATTTATAACAATAATATCCTCATCTTCATAAATGATCTCTAGATTAAATTCATTATTCTTTATAACTTTATTTACTTCAATAACATCACCAATATTAAGTATATAATTATATTTATTAACTACTTTATCATTAACTAAGATAGAATTATTCTTAAGTAGAGACTTAATATTATTCTTAGATTTATTCTTAAGTTCACTTCTTAAATAAGTATATAATTCTTCCTTTCTATCTACAATTAATTTATTCATAATATCACCAAAAATATTATACTATTATTTTATATATAAAGAAAGTGTTTTTTTAATAAATTTGTGTTATAATTATTACAATAGAAGTAGGAGGATAAGTATGAAGTATAGAAGTATAATAAATTTAAATAAAACAATAGCTAAAGAAATATTTACTAATATAGAGTATCCATTTGAAATATTACCTAACTTAAGAGAGTTAATAATAGAATTAGGTTCTTCATTAAATGAAGAAGATTATCTTGAAGTAGGAGAAAATATTTGGATCGGCAAAGATGTCTATATTGATAAAGAAAGTAGAATAGAAGGACCTGCAATTATTGATGATGGTGCAATAATTAGGAAGGGTGCTTATATTAGAGAAAATGTTATTATTGGTAAAAATACAATTATTGGTAATTGCTCTGAGATAAAGAATTCTATTATTTTTGACTCTTGTCAAATATCCCACTTCAACTATGTCGGAGATTCTATATTAGGTTACAAAGTACATATGGGAGCAGGAGCAATAATAAGTAACTTAAAGAATGATCGTAGTAATGTCATTATTAGAGGCGAAAAAATAATAGATACTAACCTAAGGAAATTTGGTAGCATCGTCGGAGATAATACTGAAATAGGCTGTAATAGTGTTGTCTATCCAGGTACAATAATATATCCAAGAGTAAGTATCTATCCATTAGTTAGAGTACGAGGAGTAATTGAAGAAGATTCTATAGTAAAAGATGAAAATGATATAATAAAAAAAGAAGATATATAAAAAAGTGCTAATCTTGTCTTAGCACTTTTTGTCTTCTACTTTTGTTGCAGTTAATTGCTTCATTAATAGCAAGGGCTTTATCAATTTCTTCTTTAGTATATAACTTAATACAAAGAGAAAAAGTAGTATTTTGCATAGTTTGATAACCTTCTTCTTCATTAACTGAAGAATAAACCATATAGTGGTTATAAGCAAAATCTTCTCTTATGCTATCAATTAGTTCTTCTATTTCAGTATTAGACATAGTAATATTATTACTATAAGTATAATACTTACTATCTAACTTATCATTTTGCATTCTCTCACTAGTATTATAGTCATATCTAGTATTATGAATATCTATATTTAAAGTACTATTATTTTCATCAATAGCCTTTTTAGATACTAACATTCTATACATATCACTACTTTTATCAGTAAGTAATAGATAATCAACAAAACTTTTATAACTATTAAAGAAATAGTAAGAAGCTAATCTATTCATATCTTGTTTTGACATAGTATCCCTCCTTTATACTTTTTTTGGAAAGTGCTTCATATTATAACACTTATAAATACTAAAAGCAAGAAAAAGTTTTCAAACTAATTATCAAGACTTTTTAGTACTATAATAAACAACTAGTTAATTATATGTTGGTATCCAAAAAATATAACAATAAATTGTTGAAATAAATATTATAAATTGATATAATTGCTATGGAGGGACAACTATGAAAAGAATGAATGTTATAGTGGTATTTGATAAGGATTTAAAAAATACTTTGATATGTAAGAGAACAAAGGAACCATATATAGGAATGTATAATTTAGTTGGAGGAAAAATAGAAAAAGAGCAAGATGGATTAAATGAAGCGTATAGAGAATTAAGAGAGGAAACTAATATTAAAAAAGAAGACATAGATTTAATTCATTTTATGAACCTTACTTATATTAAATGGAATAAAGAATTAGAAGTTTATTATGGAATATTAAAACAAGAAGTAGAATTAATTGAAGAAGTAAACAAACTAGAATGGGTAAATATTGATGACAATTTTTTTGATTTAAATAAATATGCTGGTGAAGGTAATATAGGACATATTATAGAGGAAATTAAAATAGATTTAAGGAATAATTAACTATATAAAGTTATAATATAGTACTTTAATTAATAGGACTAAACTAGTCCTTTTTTTCATACTATTTTATAGGTGATGATATGAAAAAGATATTAGTAGTAGTCTTACTTTTAATACTGATAATACCAATTAGAGTAGTTGCAAGTACTAGTAGTGCTTCATCTTATGTCTTGATGGATCAAACTACCAATAGAGTATTACAATCTAAAGACATGCATAGTAAAAGATTAATAGCGTCAATTACTAAGATAATGACTTGTCTATTAGCGATTGAGTCTGGCAAAACAGAAGATGTTGTAGTAGTAGATGATAGTATAAAAAAAGCCTATGGATCAGGAATATATATTGAAGTAGGGGAAGAGATAAAACTAAAAGACCTCTTATATGGTCTTATGCTTCGTAGCGGTAATGATGCCGCTGAAATGATAGCTAATTATGTCGGAGGTAGTACTAGTGAATTTGTAAATAAAATGAATGCTAAAGCTAAAAAACTAGGTATGAAAGACACAACCTTCTATAACCCCAGTGGTCTTCCTACTCCACGTGGTAATTATTCAAGTACATATGATATGGCTCTTTTAACTAGTTATGCAATGCAACAAGAATTATATAGAACTATTGTATCTACTAAAAAATATAAAGTAACAACTAATAAAAAGACTTATATATGGCATAACAAAAATAAATTATTAAAATATGATTATATAACAGGAGGTAAAACAGGCTTTACTGAGGAGTCTGGTAGAACACTAGTAAGTACGGGAACAATAAATAACATAAATCTAGTAGTAGTCACTATAAGAGATAGTGATGATTGGAATACCCATCTAGAATTATATAACTATGCTAAAGATAACTATATATCTTATAAAGTATTAAATAAAGCTAAATTTAAAGTATATAATGATACCTACTATAAAAATAGTACTTTCTATATTAAGAATGATGTCTATATACCATTAAAAAAAGATGAAAAGAGAAAACTAATAAGTCATATAGTATTAGATAAAATAGATAACTATAAAACTAATGATAGAGTAGGAGTAGATAAAATATATTTAAATAATAATCTTTTATATCAAGAAGATATCTATATAATTAAAGAAAAGAATAAAACTAAGAATATTTTTACTAAGATTAAAGAGTGGTATAGTGATTAATTATATATGGGGTTTATTTCTTGTAGTAGGAGTTCTGTATAGTATCATAAAAAAAGATCCTAATCTCACTAATAATCTAATTAGTAGTGGTAAAAATGGACTAGATATAATACTAGGTCTATTACCAATAATGTGTTTATGGTTAGGTATAATGAGATTAGCAGAAAAATCAGGTCTATTAGATAGATTATCACAAAAGTTATCTAAATATATAAGAGTAATCTTTCCTGAGGTACCCAAAGGTGATCCGGCAGTTGCTTATATATCATCAAATATAATAATGAATATTCTAGGGCTAGGAAATGCTGCAACACCATTTGGTCTAAAAGCTATTAAAGAGTTACAAAGATTAAATAAAAATAAAGATATAGCCTCCAGAAGTATAATAACCTTTCTTATAATAAATACTTCTTCAGTAACCATCGTTCCTACTACTGTGATAAGCCTAAGATTATTAAATAATTCAATAAATGCTAGTGAAATAATACCCGTAACTATTATAACTTCTTTTATATCTACTATTATTGCTTTATTACTTGACAGAATATTCTATCTTCTTACTAGGAGGACTTATGATTAATTATATAGTACCACTAATCGTAATCATTATAATAGTATATGCTCTATATAAGAAAGTAGATATATTTGATACTTTTCTCTTAGGAGTAAAAGAGGGTATCAAAGTAACGGTAGAATTATTTCCTACCATATTTGCAATGGTTGTATCTATTACTATATTAACTAAAAGTAATATTATCCTAGATATTAGCAGGTTATTTGGTAATATATTTAATACTATAGGTTTTCCAGAAGAAGTAATACCATTAGCTCTATTAAGACCAGTATCAGGATCTAGTTCATTAGCTATTTTAAATGATTTATTAAGTAGATATACTCCAGATAGTTTTATTGGAAGATTATCTTCTGTTATTCAGTCTAGTACTGATACTACTATTTATATTATTGGTCTTTATTTTTCTACAGTTGGTATTAAGAAAATTAGATATTCACTAGTAGTAGGCCTTCTTGCAGATTTAATAAGTGTCATAATAAGTTTTATAGTAGTAAAACTATATTTCTATTAACCATATGATATTTTAGACATAAAAAAACTCGGAATAACCGAGTAATAATCATTGGTACGAGGATATAGTATATCCCAAACCTAAGTAATCAGTTAATAAATAACTAATCTCTATAAATATAATATCATACTTTTTACTAAATTAAAATATTTTTTTATTTAATGTTATCATATCTATTTTTTAATACTATAACCAACTTTTTATGTAATTGTTGTTCCAATGTTTCTTCATTATTCTTTGTTAGCGTTCCGTTAAAACATAATTCTTGAGCTCTATCATTATATAAACCTGAAACTATTTCAGTTAATTCCCAACCATATTTATTAATAATTGGTCTAAACATTTCTAATTTATAATCTGCTAATGTTATAAGTGGTTTAGTTGTACCTAACCATCTCATTGATTCTTCAACTATTGCTGTTCCTATTCCTAAACCTCTACATTTATCAGAAACATATAATGTACATATTTTTTGTTCTTCTTCATCTCTTTTTAGACAAGCCATTGAAATTATTTCATTATCATCTTCTGGATTTCTAACAAATAGTATATTTCGTTCATCTCCATTTATAGTTGCAGGTAATTGTTTAGTAAAATACCACTCTTTATGTTTTGGGTAATCATCACAAATAAAATCTGTTATCATATAAATTTTAGTAGCAAGTATCATAAACTCTTCTTCTGTGACATTACCTACATAATTTTTTAAACTTTCAATATTTTTCATTTTTTCCTCCTTAAAATTGCATTTATAATACCACTTTTTGCTATATTTGTCAATTTGTGATATAATACTTATCACAGGAGGTGATGAAATGGATAAAAATCGTAGAAATAGAATTGTTATTATTTCAATAATGACATATTATGCAAGACAAATATTTGATGAGACTAAACTTTATGAATTTAGAAAATCACCATTAAGAGATGAATTGCTTAATAAAAAAATTTATGTATATTCTGCAAAAGAAGATAAGGCAATTATTGGATATTTTAAAGTAAGTGATATTTTAAATGGAAATACAGATGAAATATTAAGAGCAACAGGATATGACAAAAGGCATGATGGTCATGAAATTGTTGAATATTACGGAAAAAATAATCCGAATTGTTTTGCTCTTCATTTGTATGATGTCACCGAATTTGAAGAATATTTAACATTAAGAGATATGAGAAGCATTTCAAAAAACACAGATATGCCACAATACATCAAATTTATTTATGATAATGATCCATTATATGAGGTTATTAAAAAATGGGATGAAGCATTTAGCTTAGATGGCAATTTATGTGATAATCCTAGTAAAACAAAGCAAATGATCTTGCAAAAAGCTAGAATGAAAGGAAGAAAATAATATGAAACATGAAATGAAATTACAACCTGAGTATTATAATTTTATACTTAATGGTACAAAAAGAATCGAAATTAGACTTTTCGACGAAAAAAGACAACAAATTAAAATTGGAGATACTATCAAATTTTTAAAAGAACCTGATTTGAATGAGTCATTTAATGCTAAGGTTACTGGTTTATTAAGATATAATTCTTTTGAAGATATGTTTAAAGATTTTGATATTTCTATTTTATCTGATAAATCTATGACAAAAGAAGAATTAATTGGTGTTCTTGAACAATTTTATACAAAAGAAAAACAAGAACAATATGGTGTTTTAGGAATTAGAATTGAATTATTATAAAAGATGGTAATGAGTTTATCTCTCAAAGCCATCTTTTTCTTTGTTTAAATCTAAATTCTTAATATCGTCATCATCTAAGACCTCATCTTCAGACATATCATTAACAACATCAATATATTTATCATCTTTATCATACCAATTATGAAGTTTACTATATAAAAATGATATTAATTTATCAAATTTATCTTTCCAATATTCAATAGTATTTTTTAAACTACTTATTTTAGATTTTAAGAAAGATATTTCTTTATCTTTTTCTTTGATATTATTATTTAAAGTTTTAACTCTTAAAGTAAGTGCTATATTATTTTCGGTAAGCGTTTTAATTGTTTTTTCTTTTTCCTTAAATTGTTCATCTAACATTAGTTAGGGTATTAGATAAGTTTTGTATCTTATCATATTCTTTATTGGTATTGTCAACTTGATTGATAAAGTAGATAAGCGTATCTTTGTCTGATTTAGATAATATATAATTATCTTTATTTAATTTTGATATTTTAAGTTTATCAATTTTATCTTTTATATCTTTATAATTTTGTTTAAGTTCTAGAGATTTTTTATTCGCTTTTTCTAAATTTTCAGTATTCTTTTCAAGTTGTTTTTTTATTTCAATATAGTTATCCATATCAGATACATGAATATCCATATTTCTTCCTTTTTGTTTTTTCTTTAAAGTTGAATCTAAATTATATTCTTGATTAAATTCTTCAATACATAAAGTTCTCATTTTGTTCTGTAGAGTTATTAAAGATTCTTTAGTAAATACATCTGATTTACCAACTTGTTTTTCCATACCATTTTTATTTTTATATTTTATTGGTACACCTACAATGTGCATATGTGGACTTGTTTCATCATAATGAATTATAGCACTAGCTACTTTAAAGTTTGGAACTAGTAATTCTAAATCATTAACTTGTTTTCTATAAACTTCAGACATTTTACTTTTAAATTCAATATCTTTTGTGTCCCAATACTCTTTATCACCAAGTTCAATTATAATTTCACATGCTAGATCTTTTTTCTCATTATTAGAAACATTATCAAAGTAATTATCAATCATACGGCTAGGTCTAGATTGTTTAGAATTATATTCAAGTCTAGCATCTTCAAATTCATCTAAATAAAGTTGTTTAATATCTTCTAGTGGTGAAGAAGTACCTCTAATTATTTCTACTAGTTCTTGTTCATTATCATATTTTCTATAATTATGTTTATCTACTTTTGATAGCTGTCTTACGTTTTGAATAGCATTATTTGGTAATGAAGTTGTTTTACTTAAATTATTTTTTCTGTTTTGTTTAGATATGCTTTTTCTGTTTTTATCACTTCCTAAATGTAGAGAATAAGCAAGTTCTGCCATAGATTTTCTCCTTTCAGAATAGCACCAAATTTGTGCTTATTTTGTTCATCCAAAATTTCTAACCCCCTAGGAATTTTGTACGCATTGCATACAAAATATCCAGTGGGCTAAGGTTTAACACCTTAAAATACGTTTGGCTTTATTTCGTAATAACTAAAACTATCGTAATAGTTAAAACTTCATAAAGCATATATTTTTAAATTGCTATTGTCACTTTCATTGCTAAAGCAACAAAACGTGCCACACATTTTAAAAATCTTCTTCGGTTACATTATCGGGTATTGTTTCAAATACATCTCTAATATTAACCTTAATATCATTAGGATGGTTCATTGTAGCAAACATTCCCATTGATACCCAATCTTTATTGCCATTATTATCTTTTTGTAATGGAAATATTCTTATAGGAATTTCATTTGCTAATAATGGTCCAATGGCTAATTTTTCTGCCTCTTTATAAAAAGTTTCTTTATAAAATCTAACTTCATAATATTCATTTAATCTATATAAATGTTGCATTACTTCTTTGATGGGTAAGTATTCACTATATCTAATATCTGTTGTCATGTAGAAAGCATCAGCACTATAAGTAATAGGTCTTTTTCTATCAATATAACCTTTCTTATATAATTCTTCAAAATCATTATAGAAAGTGCTTCTAAAGTTAATTTGTTTAACTTGGTATTTATTATTTTTATATTCTAATTCAATATCATCAATATATCTCATAACAATATCAGCTTTAGTATCTCTATCTAAAAAATTCCAATTATCATTAAAAGCATAATATGATAAAGGTAATTTAATTTTATTTATAAAATCCATATCTCTTTTTAGTAAAATATCATCGATAGTAAAGTTTAATTGTTCTACTTGTGAATTTTCTAATAGTTTAGAATTAATTAATACAATTTGATTTTCTATTATTTTAGATTCGTTTTTATATTCTTCTTCAGTAAATAGTGAATCAATATATGCTTTTCTAATTCTTTCTTTTTTGTTATTAAGTGATTTTAATTCTTTTTCTAATTGTTCTTTAGGATTATCGATTTTAGATTTTAATACTGGTAAAAAGAATTCATTAACAACATTATCGTATTCCAATATATCTGATAAAAGTTTTTTAACTGAATTTTCAATTGTTTTTTCTTTTATGTTATTTTTACAATCTTCGCATTTATAATAGAAATACCATTTATCTGCTTTAATTTTATGAGTAGCACCACCGGTAAGTATTCTTCCACATTTAGGACATCTTAATTTTTGTAAGAAAATATAAGTTTGTGTTCTCATATAGTTCTTTTGATACGATAGGTTCAACTACATTTTCATAATAAACAGGTTTATTTAAAGTTTTACCCGATACATAATCCCCTTTATAGATTTCATTAGATAGAATTTTTAAGATTCTTACATCTCTCCAGTCAGTTTTATCTAATACTTTTTCTTTATTGAAAACATTTGCAATAGTACTATAAGAATTACCTTCAAAGTATAAATTAAATATTCTTATAACAATATCTTTAGTTAATGGATCAGGGACTAGTTTTTTATCAACTCTTTTATAGTCAATAGGACAAACTGCAGGAATATGACCTTTTTTAATTGCACCAACCATTCCAACTATTGTTCTTTCACTTGTTCTTTCAATTTCATTTTGAGATACACTCATCATGATTCTAGTAACCATTTTCCCGTTTGTATTAGTAGTATTTATATCATCATTAGCACAAACTAAATCAAATCCATACTTTTCAGATGTTTTAAGCAAGTTTTCCCAATCATAAATACTTCTTGATAATATATCTAGTTTTAAAGCAATAATAGTATTTATTTTCTTATTTTTAGCATCTTCAATTAATCTATCAAATTCAGGCCTATGATTACCAGTTTTAGCACTTATTCCAGCATCAGTATAATAATCATATATCTTATATCCTTTATACTTACAAAGTGCTTCTAATCGTTCCTTTTGTTCAGGTAAACTAAATCCTTCTTTGGCTTGGTCTTCTGTACTTACTCTTAAATATAAACCACATATTCTTTCTTCATCTTTCATAAATCTTCAACTCCTTTTCAATTGTTTGGCGCTTTAAACCTAAAAATTAGGGGGTAATTCCAAAAAAAGAGGAGACAATAGTATCTAGTAAAGTCTAAATACTACTGACTCCTCATTTAATTCAATATTATATAGTTTTATTTTATCTTTGCATTTTATCATGATGTACCTCCATTTCTAGAGATGATACTTATATAATATCACTTTTTTAATATTTGTCAATTTCCTGATTAGGGTATAGTATTTAGACAGTTTTTAAATAATCTTCTAGTTCAGATAATTTAATCTTATTAGATAAATTTTCTATGAATATTTCGTTAGAAAAATTAAATATTAGAAATGTTTTATCTTTAATAATAATTCTATTTGGCTCAATATAAGTTAAGTTAGTTTTATCTATCTTTCTAATATTACCATTTATAATAGTAGGTGTTGTTTTAGAAAACTCACATATTAGTTCTAAATTTCTTTTTAGTGATTCTTCAATAGGTAATTCTTCTTTAATAATATTTACCATAATACCATCCTTTCTTTCTAGGATAGTTTCTTAAACACAAAAAAACTAATCCATTTCTGAATTAGTTATTTATTAAAACTCGAAAAGTTCGAGCAGATTTTCTTATGGTAGCGAGAGGGGGATTCGAACCCTCGACCCTTCGGGTATGAACCGAATGCTCTAGCCAACTGAGCTATCTCGCCGTCAAATGTAATATAATTATATTACATTTTTTTCTATTTGGCAAGTCTTTTTTTATATTATTTATACAATTCTTTCTTTAATAAATCTAAATTACTATTCATAATTGTAATATAATCTTCGTTAGAATTAGTTACACCACCATCAATAGTTTCCATTGTATTAAGAGTAACAAGTTCAAGACCATAATTATCAATTAACTCTTTAGCAGTCTCATTAGTCTCTTCTTTAGAAGAATAAATATACTTAATACTGCCATTATTAATTAACTTTTTAACTTCATTAATAGTAGTATCAGTTAAATTATCATTTTCTTCAAGTGAAATAACATTTAATCCATACTTAGATAAAACTTTAAACATATCATTATCAACAACAATAGTATTATAAGTAGCTTCTAAAATATTTTCTTTCATATCAGCATCTAATCTAGATAAATTATATTTAAGTATCTCATACTTATCTTCAATACCAGTATCATCATCGTTAGAGATTAAATAAGGATTAGTAACATACTCAAGTAAACCACTCTTAGTATTTTGTGCCATCATTAAATAATTATAAGGATTAAACCAAAGTTCTGCAATATCATAATCATAAGTCATACCAAGTGATACATCAATAACTTTTAAATTTTTATTCTTATTAATCATTTTAACAGCAAAATCACGATCTCTATCTAAACTATTAAAGACAAATAAGTCAGTATTAGCATACTCTTCAAGCTTCTTATCAGATAACTCAAACTCATTAGTATCAACACCCGCAGGATAAATACTATAAATAGTAGAATTATCGCCATATAAGCTATCAATTAAATATCTAATAGGATAAATAGTAGTATAAATAGTTATACCTTCCATATTATCTTTTTTAACATTACAACCAGTAACCATAAATATAGTTAATATAAGTAAAATAAATATTCTTTTTCTCAATTCAGTAACCTTCTTTCACATATTCTTCATTAATAATATTACTATATTTTTATTTTTTTGTAAATAGAAAGAGAAAATAAAAATACATATTTTTCTACTGATAAAGTTGATTGACACAGTTAGAAAAAAATGATAAAATATAGATTGAATTATTTAGTAATTATGTTATATTTTATGTTTTGGAGGAGGAGGACCTGTTTTTAAGTCCTCCTTTTTTAAATTGTCAAATGAAATTATATACTATAAAACAAAAAAATATTATGCGAGGTATAAACTAAAAATGAGAAAATATGATTTATTTATGAAAGACAAAATTATTAAATGCAATGCCAAACAATTACTAAAAATCAATCCTAAACTAGTTGTTGATAGTAATGGTGTTGTACTTTACGAACTAGAAAATGTGCAAAGCTTATATTTATTTCCTCTTACTGTAATTGACTATATAGAAAATTTGACTAAAAAAAATATCATTTATATAAATATTATTGATGTAAATTGTAATTTGGATTATAAGCAAATATTTGATAAAGATGAATTTAATGATCTCAAATCAATTGAAATATTAATAAGGAAAGATTATGACAGAAAAAGGATTTTAAAAATATGTGATATGATAAAATATTTTCATAAAAAAGAAATTATGATTAGTTTAAATATTAAAGATTTAGTAAGCATTTCTAATTTATTATACAAACAATTTAAATATATTACATATTTTAAAATCTTTTTAGATAATAATGTTAATTATAATGCTTATATTGAATTTTTAAATAAATTATCTATTGTTAATCGTTATAAACAGAAAAAATCTTTAGTCCATATAAAAACTTATTTAAGTGTAGAAAAGGCAAGATTTTATGAAAAAATGCTTAATGATTTTGTTAAATTAAATGTTGATACATTTCAAGTATCTAAGGAATTACTTCCAATAAATAAATCTAATTCAAAAGTAGATGCAAAAACGCAACATTTAATTAGAGATTTAGAGTTAAAATATTATGATTATAACCCAATTAAATTTATTAGTGTCAAAGACTTGACCACTTTATACTATCCTAGATTTGAATTAGATGATAGAAATTCAAAAAAATGTTATTCGTGTTATATGAAACCATATTTATTTGATAATAAAATTTTGCCATGTAAGGTTAAGAAGGTGTTTGATAATTTAAATGAATGGAGTTCAGATTGTTTTAATTTAAATGGATATAATAATATAATAAAAAAATGTGGTATTGAGTGTACCGATTGTGCATCAATATTTGAAAATGATATGTTGTATAATGTTGAAAATATTATTAAAAATTATGAAAATACAAAGTTTTATTTTATAAAGGAGAATTAGTATGATAGAGATTATTGGAAAGAATGGCGCTGGCAAAACGACTCTGGCAAATTTTCTATATGATTTTGGATTTGAACGCAACATTGGCTATACTACACGGCCAAAACGATCAGGCGAGATTGATGGAATAGATTATTATTTTGTTACTGAAGAAGAATTTAAAAGAAAAATAGATAATAATGAATTTATTGATTATAAAGTTAGAAATGGTTTTTATTATGGAATATCAAAAAAAGATATTAGTGTCAATACAATTTTGGTTTCTGGTGATGCTAGAAAAATAGAAAAAAGTACAGGTTATAAAATATTAAAATTATATATAAATTGTGATTTGCCAACTAGATATTTAAGAGTTATGAAAAGAAAAGAACCGTCAGAAGATATCTTTGATAGATTTCATACGGAAAACTTTTCCTATTTATATGATTTTAGTGCAATATTTGTTAGTAATGATAATAATGATGTTACAGATTTTAAGAATTATACAAAACAATTGATAATAAATGAAAATCCTAGTAATTTTTTGATACCAAATAGAAAATTTATAGAAGAAAAAATAAAAACAAATGATTTAATAGGAGTAAATTTTGATGATAAACTATTAATGTTATTACAATACGAAGAATATATACTTAGACAATTATTTTTAAGAAATAAAGACTTGTTTAGTGATAGCACTATGAGGGAATATTATAGTTATTTACTCAAGTTTATGGTTGATAAAAGAATTAATTATTCGATGATTTACGATGAATTATATGCAAATATAGATGAGAAAAAATATAAATTAGATTATAAAATTAAAAGGAGAGTGTTATAATGAAAATTTTATTTATTTCGGATATACATGGAATAACTACCAATTTAAATGTTATAGAAAAAATAATGACAGAAGGCAATATTGATAAGTTAGTATGTCTAGGTGATTTATATTATCCTGGACCATCGTATGATAATAAATATGAAATAGATAGTAAAGGCGTATTTAATTTCTTAATGAAATATCAAGAAAAATTAATATGCATGATGGGAAATTGTGATTCTTTAGTAGATATTAAAGCAAGTGATTTTCCTATTGGTAGTGGTGTATCTTTAATCAATACTGATGGATTGGATATATATATTACTCATGGTAATGAATATAATTTTGAAAAAGATAGAAAATTTAATCGTAAAGGAATATTAGTTTATGGTCATGAACATATTTCATACATAAAGAAAAAGGATAATATGATTTATATAAATGTGGGTTCAATATCATTACCAAGAAACGATAATAATCCTACATATGCTGTTTATGAAAAAAAGAAGATTACTATTTATGATATTAACAAAAATGTAGTTGATACCATTAATTTGTAGGTGATATAATGGAAAAAAGTGTTAATGGAATATATTTAATAGGGGACTCATTAAAATTTGACAATAGTAAATACCCTAATGATAAATATGATAGAGATTTATATATTCCTAAAGGATATATATTGCCATCTGGTGAGATGTTAACAAAAGAATATGGACGATTCCATGAGAATATGGCACAAAGATTTATTGAAGAGAACTACTATAATAGTTATAAGAGTGATTTCATAAAAGATTATAAAGATTATATGCTTATGAGAGTACATGCATTGCAGGTTCTAAGCTGTGGTCAGAACAGGATTTTGTATTGTGACGATCACATAAATAGTGTCATTGCCAAAGCGATAGTGTCATATTTAGAGCATGGGTGGTCTGAAGTTATTATTCCAAATCCTTCAAATTCTTATTTTGATTATTTATATTATAATTTATTAAGTGAATTTGGATACGAATTATATATTGAGGAGAAGTGTAAAAAATATGAGAAAAAAAATATTAAGTAAAACCTATTTAAGGGGTGTTAGTGAATATATAATAGAGTTTTCTTTTAACAATGATGACTTCTATTTGGCGAAGAAAAAAATAATAAAAACAGAACCATTTACCTTATCAAATGGTTTGAAAATAATTGATAATGACTACTATATTATGGAAATTTTACCAAAATCGGAAAATTATGCTATCAGGGTATATTTTGATGAGAAAAAAAATATTATAGAATACTATATTGATATAACAAATGGCTGTGGTTTGGATGAAGAAAGCAGTATTCCATATTATGACGATCTATATTTGGATATTACTATTACTAATGATGAAATTGAAATTATAGATGAAGATGAATTAGAAAATGCTTATCATAATAATCTGATAGATACAGATACATACAATAGAGCTATTAATGTTAAAGACACTTTGATAAGTGAAATAAAGAATATAAAAAATATGGCTTGATGCATATACAAATTCCTAATAAACTAGATTATATGTATTATGATAGAAAACTTGAAGATACTTATAAGCCTAGTCAATGTTATAGTTCACTAGTTTCACCAATTTTATATGGTCCAAACTTAGTTATTTGCACACATTGGGAAAAAATAAAGGATATAAAGGATTCTCATTATGGCAAGATGACAGGTAATGCCAATGAATTAGAAGAATTAATTGATGGTGAGAATGGATGCAGGATAAGAAAGGGTGTTCCAGAAAAATGCTCTTCTTGCTGTTCAATTTACGATAATCAGATTATGGATTTGATCAGAGCACAATTATCAATATTAAATGATTTAAATGATGTTGAATTTATGCTTACTTACTAGGAGGAAATCATGTATAAATTTAATATTATTTTAACAGAAGTATGTAATGCCAGTTGTTCCCATTGTTATATGAATTTAAGTAGTAAAAAAATTAAAACTACAATGTCTTTTGATGATGTGGATAGAATAATTAACAAAATACCTAATGATACAATTTCTATAACTTTAACTGGTGGTGAAATATTTTGCGTTCAGAAATTACTTTTTTACACAATTAAAAAAATCAAAGATAAAAATAACAATATAAATATTGAATTGGAATCTAATGGAATTTGTCTTTATGAAAGTGAAAATCCTAAAAAAATATTGACTGAATTAAAAAATATGGGTGTTGACTACATAAGATTTTCTGATGATCCATTTCATAAGGATGGTGGTGTTGATTTAAATAAAGTTCGTGATTTAAAAAAAATAGAATCAATTGATACACCTATTATCAAGTTTTTGGTACAAGATAAAGTTCTAAAAATTGGCAAGGCTAAACAATTGAATAACGAATGTTTAGAGAAAAGAAATTGTATGAATACTAAAGATACCCTTAGAACACCATATTTGTTTTTAGATGTTCATGGTAATGTATCAATATGTACATGGAAGTGCATTCCATTTTTAGGAAATCTTATTAATGAAGATTTTTCTACTATTGAAAATAGGTTGCAAGATAATTTCTTCAAACTGATGTTGGAAGGCAAAATTGAGGAGGCCATTGCCTATAAGGATGGTTGCAACATTAAAATATTAAAAAAAGAAAGTAAAAAAAATGGTCAGTGCTATTTATGTATTGATAAATATGGTGGTGAGTGATATGAATTATGATAGATTTACAAGCAAGGCTGATTTATATGATAAATTTAGGCCTAAATATTCTGGGGACTTCATTGATTACATATATAAATATCTAGGTATTTCAGATAACACAGTAGTAGCGGATATTGGTGCTGGAACAGGAATACTTAGTGAAGAATTTTTAAAGAGGGGTTCTAGTGTAATATGTGTAGAGCCAAATAAAAAAATGTTAGAACAAGCAAAATGTAAATTACAACAATTCAAAAAAGTGTCATTTATAAATGCTACTGCAGAAAATACATCTATAATAAATACAAGTGTTAATATTGTAACGGTTGGACAGGCATTTCATTGGTTTGATAAAAAGGTTTTTCTTAAAGAGTGTAGAAGAATCTTAATTGAAAATGGATTTGTCGTATTAGCTTGGAATATATCTGATAGCAATGATACTGTTAATAAGGAAATTGCAAATACAAATTATATGTATTGTAAAAAATATAATGGCTATAGCAGCAGAGATAAAGAAGATAATACTGAATATTTGGACTTTTTTATAAATAACAAAATGGAAATCAATATTTTTGAGAACAATCTTTTACTAGATAAAGAAGGATTTATTGGCAGATGTTTGTCACGATCGTATGCTCCCAATTTTGCTGATGAAGAGTATCAGTACTATGTGGATAGCTTGTTAAAGATATTTGATACATATTCAGAAAATAAAAAAATAAGAATCAAAAACAATACAAAATGCATAATAGGGAAGGTAAAATAATGGTAAGATATTCAATATTAATTCCTGTTTATAACAAATTGGAGTGTCTAAAAAAATACTTTAAGTATATAGAAAATCAAACATTTCAAAATTATGAAATCATTGTTGTAGATGATTGTTCTAATGATGGTTCTTTTGAATATTTATCAGAAAAATTAAAGCACAACAATAAAATGAAACTTTCTCGTAATGCTATAAATAAGGGAGTCGGAAGTGTGAGAAATACACTTTTATCGATGGCAACTGGAGAATATATTTTGTTTGTGGATCCAGATGACTATATAGAAACTTCATTGCTAGAAGAACTAGATAAATACTGTGATTTAGATTTAGATATTATCAGATATCAAAATGTTATTGAACCTGTAGGTGAAAAACAAATCTCGTTAGAAAATGGTAAAAATCTATATAGATATTCGTGTGAAGTTACAAATGTTATATCCGGGGAGAAGGCGTTACTATTGTGGTCTTTTGGTGAAAGAAATATTAACACTTTTCCGTGGACATATGCTATAAAGAGAAAAATATTTGATGGTGTAAAATATCCAGAAATATCTCTACTAGAAGATTTTGCAATAACCCCTTATTTAATTGCTAAATCAAATAAGATAAAGGCAATAGATTATATTGGGTATCATTATCTGAAGTATGATGAAAGTTTATCTACTAATTCAGCAGATTTTGCACTTGAAAAGTTAAAAATATTTAAGCAAGTTGTTGAACTTGCAAAATATTATATAAGCATTACACAAATTTCTTTGCAAACTAAAGAACTTTATTATAATGATGTAGAAAATAGATACAATATTCGAGAGAAAAAGGTTTATTCTAAATTTAATAAAAACTAAAATAATGTTAAATTGTTTCGTATGATGTATATCTTCTTTTATGTCTGTATTAATAATAATCACATAAAAAATATATAGTTAAATTTATAAAAATTATAATTAGTGTTATTAAAAATTGTACTCTAACACATAGAGTACTTTTTTTATGTTTACTACAATAAATAAAAATTTAATAATTTTAATATTGATTAATTACCCTATTTATTATATAATTATTATATGAGAGTATAGGAGGAGAACAGTGTGAAACAGGGTAAATTACTGAAAGATAATATAAAAATAATTATCGTAATGATATTAATAATAGTATTAGGCCTATTCGGAATAACTTATGCCTTAAAGGTAGGTCCATTTAAAAATATTGGAGTAAATACAACTACTACCCCAATAGCAGCTAATATAACTTATGATAGTTCATCTAATACTTCTAGTGTTGTAAGTACAAATAAAATGCTTCCTATTGAAGATAGTACTGTAACTACTGCTGGTGCTAACATAACAGATGATAGAGTAGTAAAAGTTAAATTCAAAGTAAGTGGAGTAGATAGTAATCCAAAAAATACTATATACGATGTTGCCTTAAGAGACACTGATATCGACTGTGATCTTCGTACAAAAGATTTAAAGTGGCAACTATATAAAGATGGAACTCTTTTATCAGAAGGAAATTTCTCTCCAACATTTGACACAATGGAAAATGGAAGAATGGTATTAACACCAACTCAGCAAAGTCTAACAACTACTGAGACAGAGTATACTTTTCTATTATGGATAAGTGAAGCTTGTACTGGCGATGATCTATCCGCTTGTACTTCTTCTCAAGATCAAAGTAAATATTTAGGAAAACATCTTAGTACAAATATAAAAATAGAAGCTTCAACAGAAGCTACTAAAGATTTAGTTAGACAAACAGGAGAAGAGGGGATATGTACTTATACAAGAACAGATATTCCAACTTGTAACACTCTTACATATAATGGTTCTACGCAAACTTTAGTAAGTCCTGGAAGTGCTTATAAAATTGAAAATGGCGATGGAAAGAATGTTGGCGATTATGCTGTAACAGTATCCTTAAATGGTGACAACTACAAATGGTCTGATGACACAACTGAAGATAAAGTATTAAAGTGTAGTATAGCTCCAAAGAGTGTAACAATAACTGCTAGTAATCAAAGTGTAGTCTATGGAACTGATATAAGTAGTGAAGTAGATAAAATATCAATAACTGGTCTAGCAACCGGCGACACACTAAGTTCAATTCACTTATCTACAGACACTAATAAAGTAGGAACAGGAACTATAACTCCAAGTTCTCCTGTAATAACAAATAGTGGTGAAGATGTAACAAATAACTATAGTTTTACTTTTGCTACAGGAACATTATCAATATCTTGTAACAATAGTGCAACTGCTCCAACTATAACCAATTCAGCATATACTGGAACAGAAATAACTGGTGTATCTGGTGGAAAAAATATTGATTTATCAGGAGTAACAACTGCTGTCGAAATAGGAGACTATAAAGCATATGCAACTCCAAAAGATAACTATTGTTGGTCTGATTACTCAACAGCTAAAAAAGAATATAGTTGGTCTATAGGTTCAAGTAAACCAACTGCTACTATAGCAGATAAAACAGTAACCTATACAGGATCAGAAGTAACAACAAATACTGCTACAGTAACAACACCAGATGGAGGAACAATACCAAGTAGTAGTATAACATATTCATATTACAGTGGTGCATCTTGTTCTGGTACAGCACTAAATAGTAAACCAGTAAATGCTGGAAGCTACTCAGTAAAAGCTAAAGTTGCTGCCTATGGTAATTACTCAGCAACTGAAAGTAACTGTGCTTCTATTACAATAATAAAAGCAACACCAAACTTAAAACTATCCATCTCAGGTCAATCAATTTCAGCTTCTGATTCTCTAAGTTCAACTTATGGTAAATCACTTGCTGTGACATATAGTTATACAGGAACAGGTACAGCTAGTTGTAGTTCATCTAGTACATCAATAGCAACTTGTTCTGTAAATACAAGTGCAAAGACAGTAACAATAACTCCAATATCAATAGGAAATGCTAGTATAACTGTAAATGTATCAGAAACACCAAACTATAAAAGCGAAACAACCACTAGAACAATGACAGTAACTTGTAGTCCCACTGCTACTGAACCAACAGTAACAAATAAAAAATATACCGGTAGTACTCAAGTCGGAATATCTGGTGGAACAAATGTAACATTAAGTGGAACATTATCTGCTACTGCAGTAGGAAATTACACTGGTTATGCAACACCAAAAACTAACTATTGTTGGAGTGATAGTACTACAACTAGAAAGACATATAGCTGGGCTATCACTGATGGAACAGCCCCAACTATAACACTAGCTTCTAATTCTGATTCAACATACACTAAAACAAAGAGTGTAACAGTAAAACTAAGAGATACACAAAGTGGTTTAATGTATCCAGCAGATCTTTCTATAAAGTATGGTTGGAGTACTTCAAGAACAACAGCCCCAACAAGTTATACAACAGTTCCAACTTTAAGCTATGTAGAGGGAACGACTAGTGAAGTATCATTTACAGCTTATGGTAGTGGTCTAACAGGAAGTTACTATCTATGGGTAGTTCCTGTAAGCTTAGAAGATCAAGCTGGCAATGCTAATACCACAAATACAATATCTACAGGAACATTTAAATTCGATAATACCGCTCCTACAATATCAAATTACTTTGTAGCAGCAAATCTACTACCATCTTATGGAGGAGTAGATAGAACAAACCAAATAACATTAGGAAATACTGATGGCTATATAGATAAAGGCTATATAACCGCAACCACTACAGGAGCCGATCCATATATGATCTTTAGTGGTATGGGAACACTATCTACTGTAAAGAAAGCAATAATTAGTGTAACGCCAAATACATCAGTAAGTAGTTTTCCATTACAAGTATTTTATGCCACTAGTGGAACATCATTCTCTGAAGCAAATTCAGCAACCACTACAGTAAGTTTAACAGCAAATACTGAATCAGTAATCGAAGTAACATTACCTGGAGGCAATTATACATCATTAAGATTTGACTTAGGAACAACTTCTGGTGTAACCTATAAAATAAATTATATTGATATAGTATGTAATAATAATTCCTCACCAGGAATAGGAAGTTCAAAATATATTTATGCTAGTTTTAGTGATAGTCATTCAAAACTAAATAGTTATCAAATAACTGCTAATGCTTCAAGTACAAGCACAACAGCACCAACTAGTGGTTGGGTAACTACTACAATAAATGGAACAACAACTTATAAAATGAATAGAATACTATCACCAGATTATTCAAATAGTGATTCTTCTGCCGGTGTAGTAGGAGATCGTATCTGGGTTAAAGATGGTGCTGGCAACACAAGTAGTCAAGCTGTTTCCATATCGCCAGAGGTAAATTTCTATGTCGAAAATAATACTACTGGAACAAAACTATACTATGATAACTTTAGGGAGGCTTGGTTTGATGGTAATTATATTAAAGTTTTAAATGATAACTACACATATGGACAACCATCTGGTGCTGGTACTGGTCACAATACTAATGAAATTGATATGAATGGTAAAACACTAAATATCTATAAAGGCTTTAGTATAAATAACGTATCATTAAAACTTACCGGTAGTGGTACTCTAAACCTATGTCGTAATTGTAGCAATCAAGAAACTGCAGGTATAAAATCAACAGGTACTGGAGGCATAACAGTAGCTTCTGGCATAAGTATGAATTCAGCATCTCTTATTACTTTGGAAATGCACGATAGTACAACACTAACTAGTTCGGGAAATATAACAAACAGTAATTCTGATGCTATAGTTTCCTATGGAGGAACTGTAAATATTAATGGTGGTACTATTAATGCCAAATATTATGGTATTATGAAAGGACCATCTAGTACAGGTAATCTAACAATAAAAGTAACTGGTGGTACTCTAATAACAAATGGAAATACCTCATCAGCACCAGTATTTTGTGGTAACAATACTTCATCAACTTGTAATGTAACAATATCTGGTGGTACATTTAGATCGAGCGGTAATGCTGTATCATTCCAAGATACTAACTCAACATATACAATAACTGGAGGAGTATTTGAGGCCTTAGGAACAGCTTCAGCAGTTCAGAATAGTGGAACATTAACACTAGGTAGTGGAAATAGTACATCAAGTGCAAAGAGAATTACTATAGCTTCTTATAATGGATATGCTGTTGCTAATAACTCTGGTACAACAAACTATAATGTTGGAACATATTGTTATACTGGAAAATCATCATCATTATCAGTTCCACAACCAGTATATAATAATGGCACATTTAACTTAAGAGGTGGAAGACTACACCATAGCAATAGTGCTAACTCAGCATTCTATAATACATCAGGTCACTCCATAACAGTAACAGGTTCATTTGCTACACAAAAAACAAGTACAAGTTATTCATTCAGTAATGGAACACAATCAATTACTACAAGTAAATACTCATATAGAAAGAGTTAATATTTAGGAGTGATAATATGTCAAAGAAAAAAAAGATAATAATAACTATAATAATAGTAGTAATACTTCTAGTAGGAGGTACACTATTGTACCTTCTAACTAGAGGAGACAATAACAAAAACACAATAACTAGTAATGGTTTTATAGAAATGGATAAGCTAGAGAATGCTAAAGTAAAAAACAATAAAAAATATAACATATCAAAAGAAGTAAAAAAAGAACATAATTACGAAAAATATAGTTTTGATAATATGAAAATATATTCAAACGAAGGAACTAGTGCTTTAGAGTTTACTATTACTAATATATCTAATGATGCTAAAGCAGAAAGTTATACAGTCTTTATCGATTTTAAAGATAAAAATGGTGATCTAATATATTCACTCAATTATGTAATTCCTGATTTAAAAGTCGGAAAAACTAAAAAAGAAAAAATAACTGAAATTCCACTTGATATAATAAATGCTTATGACTATGTAGTACAAGGATTTTAATGACTAATGAAAATTAGTCTTTTCTTTTTCTATATTTTATTGTATAATTATCTAGAAATGAGGTGCATAATATATGAAAACAGATGATTTTGATTATGAATTACCCGAAGAATTAATTGCCCAAGTACCATTAGAAGATAGAACTCAATCAAGACTACTTGTAGTAGATAAAAATACAGGTAAGAAAAAAGATGATAAATTTTATAATATAATAAATTATCTAAATAAAGGTGATGTATTAGTACTTAATGATACTAAAGTAATGCCTGCGAGATTAATTGGAACTAAAGAAGAGACAGGAGCAGTAATCGAAGTATTATTATTAAAAAATATTAAAGATAACGATTGGGAGTGTTTAGTAAAGCCTGCGAAAAGAATAAAAGTAGGAACAATAGTTACTTTTGGAGATGGACTTTTAAAAGCAAAATGTATAGGTGAAGAACAAGAAGGAATAAGAAAATTTACCTTCTTATATGAAGGAATATTCTATGAAATATTAGATAAATTAGGAACAATGCCTCTTCCTCCATATATTAAAACAAAATTAGAAGATCAAAGTAGATACCAAACCGTGTATGCCAAGAATATTGGAAGTGCTGCTGCTCCAACAGCAGGCTTACATTTCACTAAAGAACTATTAAAGGAAATAGAAGCTAAAGGAATAACTGTTTGCTATGTAACATTACACGTGGGTCTTGGTACCTTTAGACCAGTAAATGTAGAAGATGTAACAAAACATAAAATGCATAGTGAATACTATAGTATCACTAAAGAAACTGCGAATATTCTAAATAAAGCTAAAGAAGAAAACAGAAATATAGTCGCAGTAGGTACAACTACTACAAGAACATTAGAAACGATTATGACTAAATATAATACCTTTAAAGAGTGTAGTGGTTGGACAGATATATTCATTTATCCAGGTTATACTTTTAAAGGGGTAGATTGCTTAATTACAAACTTTCACTTACCAAAATCTACTTTAATAATGTTAGTATCAGCATTCTCTAGTAAAGAAATAATACTAGATGCTTATAATTATGCTGTAAAAAATAAATATCGTTTCTTCTCATTCGGAGATGCAATGTTTCTTCATAAATAATACTAAAAAAGTATTTACAATCTACTAAATTTATTATATAATTTAGTAGTAATGCCAGCCTGGCGGAATGGTAGACGCGGTAGACTCAAAATCTACTACCAGAAATGGTGTGAGGGTTCAAGTCCCTTGGCTGGTACCAAATAAATATTAAGCTTAAGAAGTAATCTTAAGTTTTTATTTTGCTATTAATAGAATAAAATATAAAAAAAGCTTTTAATTTATAGACTTAATAAGGCTATAAATTACCAGAAAAGACCTTAGGCTTTTCTGGAATAAAGAAAAAAATGTAGAATAAATAAAAAACATTTGACTTAAATGCCAAAATATGATATTCTAATTAGGCCTAAGGAGAAGGGATAAAAATGAGTAATATAGACTCAGAAGTAAAACAAACAAAAGAAATAGTATTTTGTGACTATATACAAGTAACTGATAGTGTAGATGATGAATACATATTCAATGTAGTATGTATTAGTAATCAAGGCTTAGGATTAAAAAATGAAGATGGACCATTTATAAAAGATTTAACAGTAACAGATTCTAAACTAATAGCCTACTATCCAGATGGAAAAGGACAAATACTATTACAAAATATAAAATCAATAGCAATAGATGATTTACGTATGAAAAGAAGAAGTAACGGTATAGGAATAGAAGGAACACTATTAAACTATAGCTTCAATATGGCAGAAAAATATGATCTAGAAGTAGAAAAATCATATGACTACATAAATCATAGAGTAAAGAGAAGAACTAGATAGTTCTTTTTCTGTTATGTATTATTGCATAATAATTATAAATGATATATAATTATTGTAGAAAAAGGTGAAAAAGTGAAAGAATTAGAAGATTATGCAAAAGAATATAATATTCCAATTATGCAAAAAGATGGAATATTATATTTATGTAATTATATAAAAGAAAATAATATAAAAAATATACTAGAAATAGGTAGTGCTATAGGTTATTCTGCTATAATGATGGCAAAAGTAAGTAAAGATATAAAAGTAACTACTATTGAAAAAGATCTAGAAAGATATACCATAGCAGTCTCTAACATAAAGAAGCAAGAACTAGATAATCAAATAAATATAATAAATGCTGATGCTATAGATATTAATTTAAGTGATAAATATGATCTAATATTTATAGATGCTGCAAAAGGTAAAAACACTTTATTCTTTAATAAATTTAAAGATAATTTAAGTAATCAAGGAACTATTATTACAGATAATTTATCTTTCCACGGTCTAGTAGAAGATCCTCGTCTAGTAAAAACAAAGAATCAAAGAGGTATAGTAAATAAAATTAAAAATTATATAGAATTTTTAGATACTAATAAAGAATTTACTACTACTTATACTAAAGTAGGAGATACTATAGCTATATCTAAAAGGAGAGATAGTAATGACTAATTATGCTGTAATTCCAAATACTAAAGATACTATAAAAGATATTCTAAATAAAGATATAAAGTCTCTAATTATAGGAGTAAAAGATCTATCTATCTATCCATTAGAATTAACTATTGAAGAAATATTAAAAATATCTTCTAGTACTAATAAAAATATTATTATTGCTCTAAATAAAATGCTTCATAATAAAGATATTCCTTTAGTAGAAGAAGCCCTAAATAAGATTAAAAATACTAATATTAAAGGAATTATCTTCTACGATATAGGAGTACTTAATCTATGTCATAAATTAGATATAAATAAAGAATTAATAATAAGTAAAGAACATCTAAATGCTAGTATTTTAAGTAATAACTTCTATTACAATAAAGGAGTATCTTCTTCTTTAATAACTTCTGATATAACTAAAGAAGAGTTACTGGAAATAAATAATAATTCTAAAATCAATATCTATTACACTGTATATGGCTATCTTCCTATCTTCTATTCTAGAAGATATCTTATTACTAATTATTTTAAATATATAAAAGAAGATAAGAAAGATAATACTTATTATATAGAAAATAACAATCAAAGATATATGCTAAAAGAATATAACTATGGAACTATTATATATAGTCCATTAGTAAACTTAATAAATGAAGTTAAAGATCTAGAAGAAATAAATACTCTAATAATAGATCTATCATATACAGATGATATTAGTATAATTGATAAATATATAAATAAAGAAGTAATAAATAATACTTATAAAGGTTTTTTCAATACTAAGACAATATATAAACTAAAAGATGAATAAGGAAGTGAAGATATGAAGAAAATAGAATTACTAGCTCCCGCGGGAAGTTTAGAAAAATTAAAGTTTGCTTATCTTTATGGCGCTGATGCCTGCTATATAGGAGGTAAGAATTATTCACTTCGAGCTAATGCTAAAAACTTTAGTATTGAAGAAATAAAAGAAGCAACTTCTTATGCTCATAGTCTAGGTAAGAAAGTATATGTAACAGTAAATATCGTCTTTCATCAAGAAGACACTAAGAATATTATTTCTTATCTAAAAGAATTAGCTCTCGCTAAAGTAGATGCTATCATTGTATCAGACCCATTAATAATAGATATAGTAAAAGAAAATAATATTAATTTAAATATTCATATATCTACTCAAGAGTCTACACTTAACTATGAAGCAGCTTCCTTCTATAAATCACTAGGAGTAGAAAGAATAGTATTAGCCCGTGAATTATCTAAAGAAGAAATCAAAGAAATAATAGATAAAACAGGAATTGAAGTAGAAGTATTCATTCACGGAGCAATGTGTAGCTCATACTCTGGTAGATGTGTACTGTCAAACTATTTTACATTAAGAGATGCCAATAGAGGAGGCTGTGCTCAAATATGTCGTTGGGAATTTCCTCTAATAGATAGCAATAATAATATTATTCAATCAAAAACAAAATTTACAGCATCATCTAAAGACTTAATGTTAGCAGCTCATATAAAAGAAATAATTGAAACTGGAATAAGTTCATTAAAAGTAGAAGGAAGAATGCGTAGTAACTATTATGTAGCTACAGTTATAAATACATATCGTAATATAATTGATGACTACTATGATGATATACTGACAGATGATAAATTAAATTATTATATAAAAATATTAGAGCGAGTAGCAAATAGAGAAGCCACTCCTCAGTTCTTCAATAAATTACCAGGAGTAGAAGAACAGTACTATCTAGGTAGAAATGAAGTATCTAATCAAGACTTTTTAGGAATAGTAACAGACTATAATGATAAAACAAAAACTGTAACTATAACTGAAAGAAACTACTTTAAGACAGGAGATCAAGTCGAAGTCTTTGGGCCTAACATAAAACCATTTACTTTTACAGTACCAGATATCTATAATAGCGCTGGTGAGAAAGTAAACATAGCAAGACATCCTGAAGAAATATTAACATTTAAACTAGATAAAAAAGTCTATAAAAATGACATAATTAGAGCAAAAATAAGTTAAAATTTTAATAATCTAAGAATATAATATTAAAAGCAATATTATGCTTGACAAAATAGTAAAAATTTAGTACAATTTTGAATTGTAAAACAAAGAAAAAACTAAAAAAATAAATTGAGGTGAAATAAAAATGAAAGATAATAAAGTATATCTAACTGATGAAGGATTTCTAGAGTTAGAAGAAGAATTACAAGAATTAAAAAATGTGAAAAGACCAGAGGTTATAAAAGCATTAAAGGAAGCGAGAGCATTAGGAGACTTATCTGAGAATGCCGACTACGATGCTGCTAGAGCAGAACAAGCTCAAGTAGAAGGACGTATTCAAGAGTTAGAAAAAATAATTGAAAACGCTCATATCATCGAAAAAGGAAGCACAGATAAAGTATCATTAGGAACAACAGTAAAAATAAAATACATCGAAGATGATGAAATAGATGAATATCGTATAGTAGGTTCTAATGAAGCAGATCCATCAAACAACAAGATATCAAATGAAAGCCCAATAGCTAAAGCTATAATGAATGCTAAAGTTGGAGACATAAAGAAGGTAGAATCTCCTAATGGAGAATATGAAGTAGAAGTTGTAGAAATTTGTTAGGGAGGTAAATTATGAAAAAACAAATAAATTACAAAGTAACAGGAGAAGAATGGAAAGAGGCAAAAGATAAAGCATTTGCTAAAATAGTAAAGAAAGTAAAAGTAGATGGTTTTAGACAAGGTAAAGTACCTAGACAAGTATTTGAAAAGAAATATGGTACAGGAGATATAATCAGTACTGCTATGGAAGATATGATTGATAAAAAGTATACTGAAACAGTAGTAAATGAAAAGCTAGTACCAGTAGTAGAACCAAAACTAGAAATAGTATCAGCAGACGATAATGGTTTTGAAGTAAATATAACATTTATTCTAGATCCAGAAGTAAAACTAGGAAAATATAAAGAATTAAAAGTAAAGAAAGATAAAGTAAAAGTATCAAAAGAAGAAATAGAGCACGAAGTAGGACATATTTTAGATAGATATGCTGAATTAGTATCAAAAGATGGTGCTGTAGAAGAAGGAGATACTGCTATCATAGACTTCAAAGGATTTAAAGATGGCGAAGCCTTCGAAGGAGGAAGTGCTGAGAACTATTCACTAGTAATCGGAAGTCATTCATTCATACCAGGTTTTGAAGAGGGCGTAATAGGTATGAAAAAAGAAGAAAATAAAGATATTACCTTAACTTTCCCAGAAGACTATATGGCTGAAGACTTAAGAGGAAAAGAAGTAGTATTTAATGTAACAGTACACGATATCAAAAAGAGAGTTATTCCAGAACTAGATGAAGAATTCTTTAAAGATCTAGATATGGAAGGAGTAAGTAATAAAGAAGAACTAGAAAAACTAGTAGAAGAAGAATTAATTACTCAAAAAGAAGCAGATGCTGATAATAAATTTATCGAAGACTTATTAGAAGCTGCTACTAAGAATATGACAATAGATCTAGATAAAGAAATAGTAGATGCTGAAGTAGAAAGAATGCATAAACAATTCGTAAAAAGATTAGAAATGCAAGGAATAAGTGAAGAATTATACTATGCATATGCTGGTGTAAAAAAAGAAGATGTAACTAAACAAATGGCAGAAGAAGCTGAAAAGAGAGTAAAATATCGTTACTTACTAGAGGCAATTACTAAAGAAGAAAAAATAAAAATAACAGATAAAGAAGCTAAAGCAGAGTTAAAGAAAATGAGTGAAACATACAAAACACCAGAAGAAGAAATATTAAAAGAACTTGGAACTTTAGAAGTCCTTAAATATGATTTAGCTATGCAAAAAGCAGTAGAAGTATTAAAAGAAAATAATTAAGAGGTGTCGTATGACTATATTTAGAGCAATAATTCTTGGAATTATTCAGGGGATCGCGGAGTTCTTGCCAATATCATCATCAGCTCACCTAATAATCTTTCCATATCTATTTGGCTGGGAAGAATCTGGTTTAGCTTTTGATGTGGCACTTCATTTTGGTACAATGATGGCAGTAATACTAATATTCTTTAAAGATTGGTGGAACTTATTTGTTGGTGCCATAAAAGATGTAAAAGAAAAGAAAAAGACTACTAATGGTAAGATGTTCTGGTATTTAATAATAGCTACTATACCAGCAGCTTTAGCAGGAGTACTTTTAGATAATGTAATAGAAGACGTAATAAGAAATAAAGTATGGATAATAGCTCTAGCTCTAGCTATAATGGGACTACTTATTTATGTTGGAGATAAGTGGGCTAGTAAACATTATAAAAAAGAGACAGAGTTTGAAGATATTACTTTAAAGCAAGCTCTAATAGTTGGTATATCACAGGCCTTTGCAGTAATACCAGGTTTCTCTAGAAGCGGAACTACAATACTAGCAGGTAGACTTCAAGGTATATCAAAAGAAGCTATAACTAAGTTTACTTTCTTACTTTCAGTACCAGTAATATGTGGTGCTACAATACTAAAAGTAGGGGACTTAGCTCTAACAAAAGAAGTAATAGTAGGTATAATAACTTCTTTTGCTACAGGAATAATAGCTATTAAATTCCTTCTAAGATATATTAAAAAACACGATTTTTCTATATTTGCCTTTTATAGAGTAATATTAGCAATAATCGTTTTAGTAAAATTAATAATATTTTAAGACGAGTACAAAGAGTACTCTCTTGCCGATTTAGTACAGTGGTAGTACAGAAGTATGGTAAACTTCAGAGGGCAGTTCAATTCTGCCAATCGGCACCATCGTTATGTATTATATATACTTATCCCCGTAAGCCCTGCTTGTCTTACGGGGTATTTTTGAGCCTTGAAGTCTCAAAATAAATAATTTTAAAATATTAATTATTAAGTATAGATATTTAATAAAAGTATGTTATAATTATTACAGATAGGAAAGTGTATATATGAAAAAAGTATTATTAATATTATTAGTAGTTCTACTAGTAGGTTGCTCTAAAGAAAGTAACAAAAAAGAACAAAAAGAAACCAAAACTACGAAAGAAGAAGTAGTAGAGAAAGAAGAGTATCAAGACGATAATCCAATAAAACTAGGTCTATATTCAAGTAGTGATAGTTATTCTAATAAGAAACTTATCGAAGACGCTTACTATACAACATTTACTAATGGTGTAGACTTAGGGTCCTTCGAAGTCTATTATACTAATGATAAAGTTTTGTCAGGAACATCCTTTAAAGATATATGGAATAAATACTACAATGACTATACTGATATAGATAATTATAAAATCGGTTATAATATCAAGTTTATTCTAAGTGATGGAACAAACTTTGATAACACATTCTTAGAACCAGATATATTTAAATTTGGAGACTACTTCTATGTATATATGTATGATGATGTTCATCAAAAAGACGGTGCTTTCTATAGTCATATCGAAGAAATGGAAGATAATACCTTAATGACTTCAATTAAAATATATGGTGTAGATAATATTGATAAAGTAGAAAATATAATACTATCAGTCTTTACTTATGATAGTGATGATGATTTTGATGAAGAAGGAAACTATAGAGGTATTTCAAGATATGCCATTAGAATTAAGAAAAAATAGATAAGATTAAATTCTTATCTATTTTATATTTTTCTTTGTAAAGTGTAAAAGTACTTTATCAATTTCATTGTCATCATCTAATCCAACATAGCATTCATCGCCATCAATAACTTCAGTTTTTCTAAGACAAATATCACTGTTGTTATCAATATTAGAAAACAATGTATAAGAAGTACCATCGATAACTTCAGTGTCTATGATTAGATATTCAATGCCATTATCTAATATAATACTCTCCATTATTTAGCTATACCTCCCTTAGTGTTATAGTCCCCGAAAGCTTCTTTAGCATATTCGCTAACAGTACCATTTCTATATAAGTCTAATATTTCACTTTCCATATATTTTTTAAATACAGTAGGACTAGTACTTAGACCACCATCTTCATTTACCTCAGTAGTACTAAAGTAACCATTATCGCTTAAGAAGTGATCAAAGTCAGTATGATAGGAATAATCATCACTACTAAGTGAAGCCCCTATAATACTGTCAAATTGATTTTTATCACCAGCTTCTCTGTTCCAATGCTTATCAGCTATTTCTCTGTAGATGTATACTTCTAAGTCAGTATCAATATCAAGTTTTTTATAGTCGTCAGCAGTATTTCTCCCATTAAGAACAAACTCTCCATTTTCGTCGTAAGTACCAAGACCATTTTCTGCTAGTTTATTAATCGCAGCCTCTTCAAGTATTTCGGTTGCTCTATCAAGATCTTTACTATCATTAACACTAGGAGCAATCTTTACTGCCACAGCTGTTGTTAGAGCAGCTCCAACTAAAAGACCAATAACAAAATTTTTAACAGAGGAGTGATTCCTTTTCTTACTTGGTTTCTGCTTTTTTGAAGTAGAGACAGGTTTTACATTTTCTTTTCTTGAATTATTTTTAACATTTCTAGCAACCTTTCCACCTTCTTCTGAATACTTAACACGGTCTTTTACAGGCATTCCCTCGTTATAAGTAGCTTGCTGTTTTCTTTTATTCTCTTCTTGTTTTTGACCTGTCATATTCACAAAAAGATCTTGGCTCTCTAACTCTTCATTAGTATAATTACTAAAATTTATTGTCATTTTTCTATTACCTCCTAGAATAAATATATAGTAAATACTTCATAAAGTCAATATTATTTACAGCTGTTTACACTATATAATAAAAGAATATACCTAAATTATCTTAAGTATATTCTTAAATTTAATTAATTACTTTAATATTAATTTATTATCTTGAAAATCTATAGTGATAGTACTACCAAATTTAACCTTGTCATTAATGATAGCATTAGCAATTAAAGTTTCAACATTTCTTTGAACAAATCTCTTAATAGGTCTTGCACCATACTTTTCATCATATGCCGAATCAATAATATACTTTCTAGCAGACTCTGTTACTACTAAGTGTAGATTCTTATCTTTAAGTCTTTCTTCAGTATCAATAATAATTTTATCTAGAATATCATTGACTACTTCTTTAGATAAAGAATTAAAGACTATTATTTCATCAATACGATTTATAAACTCAGGTTTAAAAGTACTTTTAAGTTCTTGCATAACTAATTCACTACTATTAGAAGTATTTTCTAGAATATATTCACTACCTAAGTTAGAAGTCATAATAATGATAGTATTTTTAAAGTCTACAGTTCTACCTTGGCCATCAGTAATTCTACCATCATCAAGTATTTGAAGTAAAACATTAAATATATCTTTATGAGCCTTTTCTATTTCATCAAATAAGATAATAGAGTAGGGATTTCTTCTTACAGCTTCAGTTAATTGGCCACCTTCATCATATCCAACATATCCTGGAGGAGCTCCAATTAATCTAGCTACAGAGTGACTTTCCATATATTCAGACATATCAATTCTAATCATATGTCTTTCATCGTCAAATAACTCATAGGCAAGAGTTCTAGCTACTTCTGTTTTACCTACACCAGTAGGACCTAAGAAGATAAATGAACCAATAGGTCTATTAGGATCTTTGATACCTGCTCTAGCACGAATAATAGCTTCTGATACTAAGTGAATAGCGGCATCTTGTCCTTTTACTCTTTTCTTCATATTTTCTTCTAAGTGAAGTAATTTTTCTCTTTCACCACCAACTAATTTAGATATTGGAATATTAGTCCATTTAGATATAATAGCCGCTACTGACTCTTCATCAACAGTATCAGATAATATCTCTGACTTATTAACTTTTTCAAGTTCAGATAGTTCCTTTTCTAATCTAGGAATAGTACCGTGTCTTAATTTAGCAGCAGTCTCTAAGTCATAGTTATTTTCAGCCTTCTCTAAAGCAAAATTAGCAGAATCTATTTCTTCTTTCTTCTTACTAATCTTAGTATTAACAGACTTTTCTTCTTCCCATCTACTCTTTAGATCTTTTTCTTTCTCTTTAAGACTAAATAACTCTTTATCAATATTCTCAATTCTATTCTTAGAAATATCATCTTTCTCTTTCTTTAGAGCTTCTTTTTCTATTTCTAGTC
>ERZ857969.1202-NODE-1202-length-37020-cov-5.276045_pt1 | contig 37020 bp, 34 predicted proteins | sample MGYA00519864_ERZ857969 | MGnify/ENA primary metagenome ERZ857969 (study PRJEB31778, sample SAMEA3449382) | human gut metagenome | biome: human gut; feature: human-associated habitat; material: faeces | place: United Kingdom | collected 2010/2012 ...
TCCTAGGTTTGATGATTTTGATGATTGACCTCCTGTATTAGAATATACTTCGGTATCTAAAACCAAGATATTTATATTTTCTTGTTTTGATAGAACGTGATCTAATCCTCCATAACCTATATCATAGGCAAAGCCATCTCCTCCTACTATCCAAACGGACTTTGGTAATATGTAATCTTTCATATTTAATAGAAATGGATGTTTTTTATAGTCTATTTCATTTAATACTTCCCTGCAGACACTATAGTTATCTTTATTATCTAACCATTTTTTAAACACTTTATTTCTTGGATATTCTTTCATATATTTTTGTATTTTATCTCTTTTTATATTGATACCTGTTAGAATACCTAGGCCATACTCGGAGTTATCTTCAAATAGTGAACTAGCCCAAGGTATACTGTATGGTGTACTTGGAACACTACCTCCATATATTGAAGAACAACCTGTAGCATTAGCTATTATTAGATTATCACTAAATACTCTAGTTAGGTTTGTTAAATATGGAGTTTCTCCACAACCAGCACAAGCTCCTGAATATTCAAACTTTGGTTCTTTAAAACTAATATTTTTTACAGTTAGAAGAGATGCTTCATATTTGTCATTAACATTATTTTTTAGTAGATAATCAAAGTTTGATTTTTGTTTAGTGTTAGGAACCATTTTTAGGGCTTTATTTCCTAGTTTTCCAGGACAAGTTACTGCACAAAGACCACATCCAGTACAAGCTTCATAATTAATTGAAACAGCAAACTCTTTCCCCTTTGGTGTTAGAGCTGGTACTGATTCAATTTTATCTTGTTTTCCTTCTAAAAGAAATGGTCTTATTACTCCGTGAGGACAAGCAAAAGCACATTGATTACACTGTATGCAATTTTCACTTAGCCAACAAGGAATATTTTCCGCTATATTTCTCTTTTCTTTCTTAGTAGTTCCTGCTTCAAATATTCCACTTCTTTTATCTATAAAACTACTTACTGGTAGCGTATCTCCTTTTAAGAGATTAATTGTTTCATTAAAGTTTAATTTCTTGTTATCTTTATATTCTAAAGTACTCCAAGAAGAAGATACTTTTACTTCTATTAGATTAGCTAGTGAAGCATCTATTACTTTATTATTGATATCAATAATTTTTTGTCCTTTAGAAGCAAAACGAGCTTTAGTGTTCTCTTTCATTATTGATATTACTTTATTTATATTATACTCTTTCATTATTTTAAAGATAGCAGTCTCCATACAAGTATTTATTTTATTTTTTAATCCTAGTGAACCTGCTACTTTATAAGCATCTATTATATAGAACTTTATATTTTTAGTGGCTAATAGATATTTTACTTTATTTGGAAGGCTTTTTATTAGATCTTCTTCATTTAGATTAGTATTTAGTAGGAATACACCATTTTGTTTTAGATTATCTAGAATGTCGTATTTATACATATAAGTATCTTTTGATACTACTATAAAGTCTGGATCATCTATATAGTAAGTACTTCTTATCTTTGATGACGATAATCTGATGTGACTTCTTGTTACTCCTCCTGATTTTTTAGAGTCATATTGGAAGTAGCCTTGTACATATTTAGGAGTATTGTCTCCAATTATTTTTAAGATATCTTTAGAGGTAGAAATCATACCATCTGATCCATAACCATAAATTAATAATTGATAACTATCTTGATTTACTTTGAAGCTATTATCATAATCTAAGCTTAGGTTTGTTACATCATCATTTATACCTATAGTGAAGTTATTTTTCATTTCTTTTTTTAGGTTATCATAGACAGCTTTTATCATTGGAGGAGTTGTATTCTTTGATGATAAGCCATATCTTCCTCCGATTACTTTTATGTTAGTATCTTTTAGAGCATTTACAACATCTAAGTATAGAGGCTCTCCTGATGAACCTGCTTCTTTTGTTCTATCTAGGACAGCTACTTTTTGTACAGTCTTTGGTATTACTTCAAGTAATTTTTCAACACTAAATGGTCTATATAGATGAACTTTTACTAATCCCACTTTATAGCCTTGATCATTTAGTTTATCTACTGTCTCTTCGATACATTGACATACAGAACCCATTGCTATTATTATTTCTTTAGCTTTTTCACTACCATAATAGTTAAATGGCTTATAGTTTTCTTTTGTTATCTTGTTTATTTTATTCATATAATCTTCGACTATGGCAATGGCATCTTCATAATATTGATTTCTTACTTCAGTATTTTGAAAATAAATATCATCGTTTTCAGCTGTTCCTCTAGTAGTTGGATTAGTGTTATTCATTGCCCTTTCTCTAAATTTTTGAAGAACTTTTTTATCTATTAGAGCTTCTACTTTTGACAAATCTATTTCTTTTATTTTGTTTATTTCGTGACTTGTTCTAAAGCCATCGAAGAAGTGAATAAATGGTAGTGATGATTTTATACTTGAAAGATGAGCTATTGCCGCCATATGGTATGCTTCTTCGACTGATGAAGATGATAGCATACAGACACCAGTTTGTCTTGTAGCATAGACATCTTGGTGATCTCCAAAGATACTAAGACTGTGTGTTGATAGACTTCTCGCAGCAACATTGATTACTGCAGGTAACATTTCTCCAGCTAATTTATATAAGGTTGGTATCATTAGTAATAAGCCTTGGCTGGCGGTAAAAGTACTGGATAAAATACCACTTTGTAGAGCACCGTGAACTAAGGCTATTGCTCCGGCTTCAGATTCCATTTCTACTACTTTTACTTTATTTCCCCAAAAGTTTATCTCTCCATTAGTACTCATTACATCTATTTTTTCAGCCATTGGTGAGGCTGGCGTAATTGGATATATGCCTGCTAGTTCTGTAAATTTATAGGTAACTCTAGCTACTGCTTCATTTGCATCCATTGTTTTATATTTTGCCATTTAGATCTCTCCTTTTTATTTATATATGTTTATTTATACGATATAATTTTATCATAAATAACATAAAATAACAATAAAATAAAAAAAGACTATAAAAAAAATAGTAAATTTATTACTATTTAGAAAAGTAATTCTTTATTTTTACTTTTTTATTAATTGGTTTATTCTTATCTTTCATTAATTCGGGTAATGTTTTTTGATGTATATATAATTCTTTGGTTACTATACTATTTGATAGTAATAGTTCTTGAATATTATTATATACTTCTTCTTCATTAATGCTTTTAGTAAAAGCTCTGCTATAGATGAAGCCATTAATATAAGCTAATATGTTGGATATGTTATTTTCTATGAAACCATCTTTTAATAGAATAGTTGTAAATTCTTGGTAATACTTAAACATATAGTTTTTGAATTTTGTACTTTCAAAGAATTGACCATAAGTTGGATCTACAATAAACCATTCAGGAAAGTCTTTGGTATTAAAACCTATTAAACTAGCTCTATGAAAAGGCTCTTTAATACCTAGATGATTTAAATTTATTTGTTCATACCCTAATCTATTTACTATTGTAAACTTTAAGTTTTCACTATCACATTCATTACATAGTTTTTCTACTACATTAGGATAAACACCAATATTATAACCATTGCGTAGTAGTTCTACTTGTTTTTTTATTACTTCTTTATTAGTCATAATCCTATATAATCAATTTTATATTGATTTTTCCTTTCATTTGGGTATTATATCACTATTTATTTTGTATAGCAATAAATTTTTAAGTATATTAAAAGATCTAGCTATAGTTTTTTAGACTAGATCTTTATAAATTTCTTTATTTACAAGTAAGTCCACGATCAGTATATACTTTCTTTTGAGTATCAAAATCTCTATTTATACCAAATGTTTGTAGATCACTATCAGATAATTCTTTTAGATCATAAGTATATACTATCTCATAATCTTTGTCTGTATCAGTGTCTACTGAAGTGGTAAAGCCTTTGGTATTTGTATAAGTACCATACTTTTCGTTATGACGTGTTTTAATACTTGCGATATCAAGTATACCATCAGTTACTCCAGTTACTACATCATCTAGAGCTTCTCCAACTACTCCATCAACTATGTTATCTTTATCAGTATCAGTGTCTTCGGTTGTTCCATCAGTACCAGTTCCAACACCATCTTTATGGTTATCGTTGTACTTATAAGAAATTGTTAACTTTTCTAATTCATTTCCTTTATATTCTAACTTGTAAGTTGACTTTGAAGTTAGATCTCCGACAGTATTATCAGAAGTACAAGTTAATGTTTCAGTCTTAGTACAACCTGACAATACAGCAATTATTGCTATTATTAATAATGCTTTCTTCATACAATTACTCCTTTCCTAGTAATAGTATTAACAGTTATTAGTAATAATAGTATTGGAAATTTTTGTATTTTTTTTAATAATCACAATTTCCTGGAGTTCTTGGATATGGTATTACATCTCTGATATTATCTACTCCTGTTAAGTAGATTAATAATCTTTCAAAGCCCATTCCAAATCCTGAGTGAACACATCCACCAAATCTTCGAAGATTTAAGTACCATTCCATAGAGCTTTCATCCATATTTAATTCTTTCATTCTATTTAGTAGTTTATCGTAATCTTCTTCTCTTTGGCTTCCTCCCATTAATTCTCCTGCTCCAGGAACTTCAAGATCAACAGCTGCTACTGTCTTTCCATCTTGATTTTGTTTCATATAGAAGGCTTTAATATCTTTAGGCCAATTTTTAATAAATACTGGGCCATCAAAGTATTCTGTTATATATTTTTCGTGTTCTTTAGCTATATCTTCACCATATTCTGGTTCGAATTCCCATTTTACTTTTGCCTTCTTTAATATTTTAATTACTTCTTCGTGATTTATTCTTGTAAAGTGACTATTTACTAATTTATTTAGTTTATCTAATAATCCTTTTTCAACAAATTTATCAAAGAATGCCATTTCATTAGGACAGTTATCTAAAACATATTTTACAACTTGTTTTAGCATATCTTCCATTATATCCATATCTTGTTCTAGATCGCAAAATGCTATTTCAGGTTCAATCATCCAGAATTCTGATGCGTGTGTTTTAGTATTAGAATTTTCTGCTCTAAATGTTGGACCAAAAGTATAGGTTTTTTTGTATGCCATTGCAAATGTTTCAGCTTCTAGTTGTCCTGATACTGTTAATGCAGATTGCTTTCCAAAGAAATCTTTACTATAATCTACTTTTGATGTTTCTGCTACTTTATTTAAGTCAAGTGTTGTTACTTGGAACATTTGACCTGCTCCTTCACAATCTGATGCAGTAATTAATGGTGCGTGAAAATAAACATAATTATTTTCTTGGAAATATTTGTGTATTGCATAAGCTGCTACGCTTCTTACTCTGAATACAGCATTGAACAAGTTAGTCCTAGGTCTTAGGTACGCTATTTCTCTTAAAAACTCTCTTGTTGGTCTTCCTTTAGCTTGTAATGGATAGTCTTCAGGACAATCTCCTTCTAATTTAAATGAAGACATAACAAGTTCAAATTCTTGACCTTCTTTTGGTGATTCTATTAGTTTTCCTGTTACTGTAATAGCAGATCCTAATTTTAATTTGGTTATATCATTAAATTTTTTTAACTTATCATCATATACTACTTGTAGACTTTTAAAACAAGTACCATCAGATAAATCAATAAAACCAAAATGAGCTTGTTTTCTATGGTTTTTAATCCAACCACTTATTGTAATTTTTTCTCCTATATAATCTTTTTCATATAAATCTTTAACATCTAACATAATTCTTCCTTCTTTCATTTGATTAACCTTTTATTTATAATGCTTGCTGATCTTTTGACATCTTTTAATAATTTGTTATATAAATTTGGGAAATGTCTAAGTTCTAAAATGAAACATACATCTTCATATGAAATAGAACCAATATATGTTTTATTTTCTTCATTCATAATTGGTATTTCTCTTCCTAGTAGAAAGTCCGTTGTTGTTTCTAGTGCATCTGCTAATTTAACTAACTTTTCTAAGTTGGGAAGTCTAGTACCATTTTCATATCCGCAAATGGAAACTTTTGTTACGCCAATTGCAGATCCAAGTTCTTGTTGTGATAACCCTTTTTCTATTCTTAATTCTTTTACTCTTTTGCCTATCATTTTATTACCATCCTTAAATATTATAGTTATCTCCTCTAGTTATCTCCTTGTTAATAATATTTTATAACAAAATATACGAAATGTATATATAATTAACTGTTTGTTAACTATTTTTTTCTATATTTTACCATAATATTCAAGATGTAACCAAAAAGTAAGCACTTTTTAATAATAATACTTACTTATTGGTATTGAGGTAATTTATTCCATTATTATTTTTCTTCTTTTTTATTCTTTTCTATTTTCTTTTCTTGCTCTAGTTCTGTTTTCTTTCTATTTGGACTAGATGTTAGAAATGTTACTTTTTCTGCAACTATTTCTGTTTTTCTTCTTTTGGTTCCATCTGGAGCATCTACTATTCTTGTCTGAAGGCGACCTTTAACGCCTACCATATCTCCGGTACCACAATATTCACTGGTAGATTCTGCTACACCAGACCATAGAGTACAATCTAGAAAATCTGTATCATATTCACCATTGGCATTCTTGTAGTTTCTTGGAACTGCAAGTGTAATAGTGGCGTACTTTTTACCATTTTCTGTTACTTTTGTCTCTGGAGCTTTAGCTATTCTACCAACTAAAACTATTTGATTAACCATAATACCTCCTTTCGAAGGCAATATATCAAATAATTATAGTTAGTGCAAATTGTAAAAACTATCTTTTCATAGAACTTTATTATATGGAAAAAGACTTTTAGCTCTTCTAAAAATCTTTTAGGCTTCTTTTTATTATATCAAAATATATTTTTAGTATTTTTTCTACTTTACATAAACTTTACACTTGTAGTTCTATTTCTTTAATTATTGCGTCTGAGATTGCTTTAGCTATTTTATCTTCACTATTTAAAATTATTTCTAAATCAGAAGAGTTTGATATATATCCTATTTCTAATAAATAAGCTTCGTTTCCAATGTTACTATTGTAGTATGGATTAACGCCAACTTTTTCAGGATTACTATCATCAACATAAGCTCCTGTCATATATCCACCTGTTTCTCTAATCATATATAAATAATTAGAGTTTTTAGTTACATTATATGCTTTATAGCCTTTATCTTCATAGCCTTTTAATGAAGAAGCTATTTCACTATCAGTAAAGTTATGAGTATATACACCATCAGATACTTTAAACAACCTATTAGTAGATGGTGATAATTCTGTTTGAGTAGTTATATTTTCAGCAATAGATTTAGCTAAATCATAATTAACATTTGCTGGAGTATACACTTCTAATCCGTGTACTTTTTTAGATGTATTTTTATTAATGTGTATTGAGAAAGTATATTTTGATTTTACTTCATTTGATATAACTGCTCTTCCACCTTTGTTATATTCATCTAAGACATCATTAGTAGTTAGTTTTTCTTCTTCACGAGTAAGTTTTACTTTTAACCCTTGCTTTTCTAAATTAATTTTAATCTTTTTACTTATTTCCATTGTTAATTTAGACTCTTGATAGTCCCCAGATACACCACCACTATCCATACCACCGTGTCCTGGATCTATTGTTATATCATATATATCATTGTTGTTTTTATTCTCTGTAATATCTAATGCCATTGTTGGATAATCATTATTTGAGTTTACTACTATCTTATTATTATACTTTGATAGTGTATAATAAGTTGTATCTTTATATTCAGTATCATTTTTAAGTATATAATATTTAGATATATCCTTTTCTTTATCTTCAGGATCTTTATATATTAACTTTAAAAACAAATAGTATTTTCCCTTTTCTAAATTATCAAGATAAAGTCCTTCATTTATAGTTTCAGATAGATAGAAGGTTATTTTATTATCTTCAACATCTGCTTTTATATCAATATCTTTATCTTCTCCATTATATAGAGTTAATTTTATATCTTCATAATTCTTATCTGTTACTTCTAGACTTCCTTTTAGATTTAAATGATTACCATATATATAGTATTCATTTACTGAAACTTTTTCTGTTTCTACTTCTTTAACTGCTATTTTATTTTCAAAATAGTTTGTATATATAAAGTATCCTAAGCAAGCTAATATAACTAGTGTTAGTATTATTCCTAATATTTTTTTCATTTATTTATCTCCTATATTTATTGCTAATAATCTATTTAACTCAACGGCATACTCCATTGGCAATTCTTCTCTAAAGGCTCCTATAAAGCCCATTATTATTAATTCTTTAGCAGCTTCTTCACTTATTCCTTTTGACATTAAATAAAATAATTTTTCTTCTGATATCTTTGATACTGTTGCTTCGTGTTCTAGGAATGATGAGCTATTATTTACAATATTAGTAGGTATTGTATCACTTGAGGATTTTTCATCTAATATTAGTGTGTCACATTTAACTGCTGCTCTTGAATTTATAGCACTCTTTGTTATCTTTGCTTCTCCTCTATATGTAGCGTTACCACCATTTGAAGCAATTGATTTTGACACTATATTACTCTTAGTATTCTTTCCAATATGGATCATTTTAGCACCACTATCTTGGATTTGTCCTTTACCTGCAGCTGCTACTGTTATACAACTTCCTCTTGAATTATCTCCTTTTAAGATACAACAAGGATATTTCATATTAGTTTTAGATCCTATATTTCCATCAATCCATTCCATTAAACCGTTTTCTTCAACAATAGCTCTTTTTGTAACTAAATTGTATACATCAGTAGACCAGTTCTGAATTGTGGTATATCTACAAGTGGAATTCTTTCCTACAAATATTTCTACAACAGCAGCGTGAAGAGAATCTTCTGTATATGTTGGAGCAGTACATCCTTCTATATAATGAAGGGAACTATTGTCATCTACGATTATTAGTGTTCTTTCAAACTGTCCCATATTTTTACTATTTATTCTAAAATAACTTTGAAGTGGTCTATCTAAGTGAGTATTTGGTGGAATATATATAAATGTTCCCCCAGACCATACAGCACCATTTAGAGCTGTAAATTTATTTTCTTGGTATTTTACTAAAGTATTAAAATATTTTTTAAATATATCTGGATGTTCTTTTAAAGCAGTATCTGTATCTAAGAAAATAATATTTTTTTCTTTTAGCTCTTTATTCATATTATGATATATTACTTCACTATCATACTGAGCTCCTACACCATCTAAGAATTTCTTTTCCGCAGAAATTACTCCTAAATCATCAAATATATTTCTTACTTCACAAGATATATTATTCCAATTATCTGTAAGATTATTCTCTCTTTCTTTATAATAATTTATACTATCATAATCTATATCTAATTTTGGTCCAAATCTTGGATTACTACTTTTATTAAAGGCATCTAAAGCATTTAGTCTAAAATCTAACATCCACGCTGGTTCTTTTTTTATTTTAGATATTTTTTCTACTACTTCTTTTGTTAGTTTCATATTTATCACCTTGTTTACCCTTATTATATATGAAAAAAAATGATATGTAAAGGAAAAAACTATCTATTTACAATGTAATAGACAGTTTAACTTCCTTCGATTATATTAGATTTTGTAGTAAATCCATTCATATAGTATTCTGGTATTTTACCTTGAATTAATTTAGCCGCGATTGGGATACTGCAATCTATGGTTATTTCATTACTAGTAATGGGGAGGATTATTTTGGTATCTACTTTTATATCAATGTTTAATTTTACTAGAGCATTATTTATTCCATATTCTTCTACTGAAGTACCAAAACCCGTTACTACATCTCCTACTAAAGATAGTTTTACTGGGATTTTAGGACCTAAATTGTATAATAAATTAGAGTTTGTTACTATTCCTACTGGTATTTCCATTATTATACCCTTCTCTAATAGATTTAAATCATAGGCTTCTAAACTATTATCTGGTAACTCTAACATATCTATTTTTCCTTCTTCAACAGCTCGTAAGTTTAATTCTACTAAACTTGTCATTGTACTTAATATCTTTGATGTCTTTTTTGTATCAAAATCTACTGATATTACCTCTCCTTGATCATTATAATTAATATTAAATATATTTTCAGTATCTGTATTATATATTTGTTTAGTTACTGCTTTATTTATTACTAATACAGTAAGTTTTTTTACTTCTGCTTCAGCATAATTCATTAGTATTGGAACTGCTTTCTTTGAAAAATAGTTTATGTATAATAAAGTTGTAACTATTATTACTATAGATATTATAAGTATAATTAAGGTTGTATTATTTCTTTTTTTACTTTTTCTTATAATCATTCTCATAGTAATATATATGTTTTTTATAGGAAATAATTAGTTATTTAAAATTAATAAAGCCACCTTCAATTGACTTAGTATGATATCCAAACGAATTTAGTCTTTCACTTATTTCATAACTTTGTTTTCCCTCTTCACAATATAAATAATAGATATTATTTTTTGATAGATAGTGAGAATAGTTATTAAGTAGATTGTAGTATGGAATGTTTATAGAATTTTTTAAATGTGAAATGCTATATGAATAGTTATCTCTTATATCCACTATTATTGGGTTTTTTATCTTTTTTAATTCTTGTAATGTTATTGTGTTCATATTACCACCTCACTATAATATATACATTGTTATTTAAAGTGAAAAGTTAATAAACACAAAAAAATGTAGCTTTAAAGTTAAAGTTACATTTTATTATTTATTCATCACTAAAGAAATCATCAAAGAAGTCGTCATCATCAGTATTATCTTCATACATATTGTCTACAATATCATCTTTATTTATTGGTGGTGTACTTACCTTAGGTGCTTCTACTTGGTTATTTACTTCTGGTACTTCTATTGTTTGATTTTCGACTTCAGATGGTATTGCTTCCGTCTGTGCTTCTACTTTGTTTGGAATAAGATCGTTTAGAGATTTACTTTCCTCTTCTGATTTAGCCTCTTCTTCTTTTTCTATTTCAGCAATTTTGGCATCAATCTTCTTAACTAGATCATCGATATTGAAGCTTTCTTGTTCTGGAGCTTGGCTCTTTGGTTCATCTAGAATATTAGGCATTTTGGCAAATGGATTTACTCCTTGCATAAATGGATTACTCATAAATGGATTGCCTCCTGGGACACCTCCAAATGGGTTGTCTTGAACACCCATTGCTTCCATCTTTTCTCTTTTCTTTTCTTTTACGAATTCTCTTATATCAAATAATTGTAATTCTCTTTTTTCTCTTACTGGTGGAGTAGCTTTTGGATATGTTCTTCCCCAGTCTACTTCAAAGTCTGTTTGAAATCTAGTCTTATAAGGGAACATTCTACTTCTTAAAACTATTATTTCAAACTTATTTAGTCTTTGTAAGTCACTTACTGTTACTAATGGTGTTGAAGCAGTTTTTTCTTTTTCTTTTGATTTTACTTCACCACACATTTTACTTATTTCTTCTAGAGCTGCTATTTCACTACTTATTAAGTATACTAGATTACAGTTACCACGAATAGTATCTCCATTTTCCTTACCATACACTTGAGTTAATTGTGCAAAGTTCTGAATTATAAATGTAAATCTAATTAATCTACTTCTTGCAGCAGTAACCATTGTAGTAACATCTTTTAATGGTGGCATATTAGCAAACTCATCAAGAATAAAGTTTGTTCTAAATGGTAATTTACCACCACTTTCTTGTGCTACATCAATTAGTGTTTCATAACATTGTTTTATAAATATAGTTGCTAATGGATGTAATGTCTTTTTTTCATCTTGTACAATTAAGAATACTGCTGTTTTCTTTCTACCAATATCTCGCATATCGAAATCACTATATGATAACATTTCTGATAAATTCTCTCTAGATGAGAATAATTTGATTTTTTGTTTAAATGTTGCAATAATACCTTGCTTTGTTTCATCAGCAGTAAATACTGTCCCTGAAGCGTTAATATAAGCTGGTTTTGATGGATCTTTTCCATTAAAATATTCTTTTATATAATTGTTATTTGGTCCCCCAAATCTTTCTTCACCTAAACTACTCATTAGGTTTATACTATTTAAGTTTACTTGTTCTGGTGTAGCATCTTCGAATAATCCAAGAGCTAATCCTGTGAAGTAGTCTGCTGCTGTTTTTTCCCAGAATGGATCACCACTACTTTTTTCTTCATACAAAATATTTAATGCTAAGTCATCAAGTAACTCTATAGCCTTATCTGCATTTCCTTCTTTATATAATTGGTATGGTAAGCTCATTGGGTTCCAAGCATTACCGTGTTGTGGTTCTCTGAAGTTTAATGTTATAATGTTATAACCTTCTGCTTTTAATAATTCTGCAGTTCCTTCATACAATTCACCCTTAGGGTCAGTCAAAATCATAGATTCATTATGTTTAGAAAGTAATTTTATCATTGGCATTGCTACAATAACGGTTTTACCTGAACCAGTAGCACCCATTACTAGGTAATGATCTTCACCATTATCTACCCACATTTGTCCTTTTTTACTGTGTAAAGGTATACCTGCTGCTGGTATTTGAGGATCTTTTATATTTACTACTTCTAGTCCTTTTTTAAACTCACTATCAGTAGCCCATTTTGAATAACCTTTTTCTTTTTTTGAACCAATACTAAATCCAAAACCTTTTTCTCTATCAAATATATAAGATTTTACTGCAATAAAAAGTCCTACTAGTGTTATTAAAAATAACATTAATGTTACACCTATATATTGTGGAGTAAAGGCTTTAAATGGTAGAAAACCATAAAACTTAGTTTCACTGGTTATACTGGCTATATTTAATACACCAATAGCACAAAGATATAACAAAAGAACGCAAAATCCTATAAATATTATTAAATCTTTTTTTTCTACTTTGATCTTCATTATTTTTCCTCCAAATTACTATCATTATTATAGCATCAATAATTTAAATTGTAAACAATTATAATACTAAATATATTTGATTTTAACAGAAAAAAAGATAAAACTTAATTATTTATTTTTATCTTATTTATCCTTACTTAAATATATATCAACTTTATAGTTCATTACACTTTCTTCGGTAAAATTAAACTTATTCCCATTTTTATCTATAACACTATAAATTCTATTTTCATCTACTTTATTTTCAAGGCATTTATCTGCGACTGTAGTTAATTTATTTTGATTTTCTATCATATAATTTTTATATTTTTCTAGACTAGAGAAATAATCTAGTTCTTTCATTTTATCACTTAATAGATCATATGATGCATCTATGTCACTATATAGTTTATCTATATAATCAGATAGATATAGGACACACACTTGCTCTTTAGTTATTAACTTTGGAGTAATTAGTTTATTATAGTCATTGCTTTCTACTTCTATTTTTTTAGTACTATTAATTATTTTTTTATAATTACTATCATCTACTGGATATACTGAGTACGCTGTATTATCAAAATCTAATTTAATTAGTGCTTGAAAATTATCATCTACTAGTGTTTTTCCATCTATATCATTTTGATATACTCTACCTTTAACATAATATAGATAAGAATCTTTTAATCTTACTGATTTCATATTCGTAACATTTAATGAAGAGCCACTTGGATATTCTTTAGTATTATCAAAAGCATTATCTTCATTTATGTTATTATTAGTAATATATTCTTTATCTAATATACTTAAATATTCAGTACTTTTATTATCTGCTAAAGTAGTTATGTAAGTATTTGCATACGATGTAATAGAAAAATATGTATTGTATTCATTGACATTAGATAAATTATCATAATTACTTTTTCTTGTTAGCAATAGTATTATTACTGTCGATACACCACATACTATTAACACAACAATTAGAGTTTTTATATCATCCCTTGAAATTCTATTCATATTTATCTCCTCTACTTGCAGCCATTTCTTACATAACTTTCAAAATCTTTAGCTTGACTAGCTCTATTATTACAAGTTTTTGTAGTATCATATGGTACTTCAAAACTATAACAAAAATCATAAGTTAAATCTCTAGCACTCTTAGTACTATTTTTTAAATTGTTATTTAAGGCACTATAACTATTATTTAATTCATATGAAAGATAACTTATTTGACCTGCTACTGTTTGGTAGTTATCTGGGAAAGATGCTTTTAAGTTTTCATATCTTTCATTATGCCATTGACATAGTCCATAACTTGGACCTCCATTATCATCAGGATTATAACTAGTTGGATTAAATGTACTCTCATTATAGATATTTGTCATTAATGCTATAACACCATTATTTGAAAAGCCACTTGCTTTAAGTGTTAAGCAGATACTTTCTTTCTCATTACTACCTTCTACATAATTAGTTGTTTTTGATATTGGTCTTGGGTTATCTGATGATACATAGTTTAGTGGTGCTACTGGAGAATCATTAACCCTTACTTCAAAATGTAAGTGAGCTCCAGTTGATTTACCACTACTACCTACTTTACCTATTACTTGTCCTTGTTCTACATAATCTCCTTCTTTAACTGTTATTGTTCCTTGATGCATATGAGCATAAATTATTACTACTCCTGAAGCATCTTCTATTTTTACATAGTTACCATAGCCAGAGCCATTACAAGGTACGACTGCAGTATTTGAAGGGCAATCAGGACTATCTTTAGCTAATATTACTTTACCACTTTGGGCTGCAATTACATTTACAACACCATAGTCAGCATATACTGCAATATCCATTCCAGTATGAACATCTTGTTGTCCATTAATTACTCTATTTTCATCATATGTTGATGTTATAGAAGTAGCTACTGGTGTTCCTGTAGCAAATGTCTTTCCATCTATAGTATCAGTCTCTTCACTTCCTATAGGCCACCAATAACTTGTATTTCCTTCAATAGAAGAATATGTTAATGATGAGTCACCAGATGTGCCACTTGTATCTCCAATATCTATTATACCTAGTGTCATTAATGGTGTGATCAACACTACGATAAATAGGACTATAAAAATTAAACCTGCTCCAATTCCTATTGCTATTAATATCATTTTAGTTTTTAGGGCTTTTCTTACAGTTAATTTACCTAGTATATCATTTTTTTTCTTTGAATCCTTTTCTTTTGAAGATACTTTGCCTTCCTTCGCTTTAGCACCTTTTTCATCTGAACTTTTGGTATCATTTGAACTTGTATTCTTATTATCGGTGGTTTTAGCTTTCTGCTTTTTATCTTTATTTTCTTTTGCTTTAGATATTGATGAGGCTACTTTTCCTGCTGCTGAAGTTGCTGCACCGATAGCTGATAATGGCAAGCCAATAGCAGCTCCGGCTCCTGTTTTTGATAATGCTCGACCGGCTTTATTTAAACCACTTCCTGCAGCTGTAGCACCTTTACCAAATTTATTCATTCCTCTATTAGGCATTCTGCCTATTCTATTATTACTATAATTTGGTTTATTATTAGTTCTATTATTAACTCCTACATTTACTTCATCATTTGAAGGTATGTTGTTTTGATTAGTATTTGTAGAGTTATTATTTTCTCCATTCAAAGCTATCACCACCTAATAATGGCTTATAATCCACCACCTGAGCCAAATGACTCTAATTCTTGTTCTGTTACTATTACATTAATTTGCATTCTTCTATTACCACATACAAATAATGCTTCTCCCTGACTAAATCTCTTAATTCCTTCTTTTTCATTATCATTTAGATCTATCAACATTGATAAGTCTTCTACTGCTTGTTTCTTTAGTCCCATTACTAAGTAATAAGATGAGTTATCAAATATTGCTTTACCGTGCATTAGTATTCCATCTGCTACAAAGTCTGATGGTTGCTGAGTAATTATTATTGTACCAGTATTATACTTTCTTGCTCTTCTTTGTACTTGTGCCAAGAATTCTGCACCAAGTTCATTTTTTGCTCCTAATAATACATGTGCTTCATCAACAGATAATACTGTATTTACATTAGGATTTAAACATAATCCCCAAGCAAACTTTAATACATTAAATAATAATGCATTTCTAACGTTTACGTCTGAATTCATTAATTCTTTTATATTAAATACTAAGAAATCACTTTCTGTATTTATTGATGTATGTCCATTAAAGTAGTATTGTAACTCTCTTACTAATGGTCTTAGTTTTAGTTCTAGTCTTTCCATAACATCTCTTTCGTGTGTTTTAACAGTCATAGATGTAAGCTTACTAGTTACTGTTACATATACATCACTAAATGTTGGATAGTCTTTAGAAGTAAATTTAGAGAAATCTGTATTAAAGTTTATACCAAATCTAGCATAAGTATCTTGTACTACTTCACTAAATAGCGTTAATACATCTTCTTCTATATCTGGTGCATAATATTTCATAAAGGCTTTTAAAGTCTGCAATGTCTTAGTTAATACAGTATAACCAAGTCCACTTTTAATTTCTTCAGCATCTGCATCCATAACTATTTCTAGAGGATTTACCATACCAAATTCTCCACCTTTACCAAGGTCTATTACGTCTCCTCCATACATCTTAGTCATTTCACTTATTTCACCTTCTGGGTCTACTGCTACTATTTGATAGCCATTTCTTATATGACTTCTAAGTATTAATTTTGCAGCTGTAGATTTACCACTACCTGAAGTACCTAGTATAATCATATTTGCATTATTTCTATTGCTTTCTTTTCGTAATTGATATAAAAATTGATTAAATAGTACAACACCACCAGAGAAATCAACACCAAGTAATGTTGATAATCCATCATCTTTTATACTATCAAAGATAAATGGATACATTGCTGCCATTGTTGGTGATGGCATTGGTGTACCAATTCTAGATTCAATTGGTTGTTTATCAAATATTGGAAGTATAGATTTTAATACTCTTTCTTGTTCAAATCTTAATGGAATAGCTCTAAGTTCCATTGCATCTAAATAGTTTTTCAAACTAACTTTTTTCATATCAAGCTCTTCTCTACTGCTTGCAGTTACCATAATATGCATTTGAAAATCAAATGTTTTAGCTTGTGATGCAGTAAATTGTTGAATAAAATATTCTAATGACTCAACATCTTGTCTTATTCTTTCTTGTATTGTTCTATCTTTTTCTTGTTGATATCTACTTTTTAAATCTGCTATTTCTTTATTTAACATTTTAGATAATACAGAAAAAGGAAGTGGTATATGTTTAATAACTAACTTTACACCAGACATATTAGTAAGATTAGATAAATATCCTGGTCCTATAAATCTAGGATAAGATATTACTGTTAATATTGTTGCATATCTATCACTAATTACAAAGTCTGCTGGATTAAATTGTAATCCCTTAGGAGCCAACTCACTTTTTAAATTCATTATGAAATCACCGTCCCAAAATTAGTAGTCATACCACTATTAAGAAAGTTATCTAATATTATTCTTAAATCATCATTAGATACTTGTGTTGATTCTAATCCAGAATTAGCAAGACCTGTTATTAATGTTCTAAGTCTCTTTTGGATTAAATCATCATTCTTTTCTTTGAATAAAATATAATATTCTGTATCTGTTATGTTATTATTCATAAAGTCATTAGCTTTATCTATATCTTGATTGATTAGTTTTCTAACTGCTGGGTTAGAAGTTTGATTATATAGTAATTGTAATCTTGCTAGATAATTATTTAAATCAACTGGACGATCTGCCGCTATTAACCAAAATTCAAAATCTATGGTATTATAAAAGTTTTTAAGTGCTATTAATACATTTTCTTGTATTCCTTGTTCTAGTATGAAGATATTTCTAGGTCTTATTTTAACACCTGTAACTTTTAACTTATTATTTAATACTATTGTTCCATTGGAAATGGCCTTTATTGGGATCCAATCTTCAGTATATTTTGATTTATTTTTTTGGCTCTTCGCTGCCGAATTTTTCATAAAAACACCAACCTCTCCATATATAATTTCTTCTTTCTGTAAAGAAATTTATTATACTTTGTATTGCACATAAAACATTATGATAATTTGGTATAGGTACTACTAATAGTCCTGTTATACCTGCTGGCAGGCAGGAAACTAGTATCATTATTGTCTGATCTGATGGTATTAATACTAGTAGTAATAATGTAACTATTAATCCTGTACCAAACATTATTATATCAAATGGTCTAAATACATTAAGTATAAGTGTACCTCTTTTAGCATTAGCAGGTACTAAATATCCATTCACTATATATCACACTCCTTTTTATACTATTTTGTTTTGTAGTATTTTGCATTTGCTTCTGCTTCTTTGTATGCTGCATTTCTTGAACCACCAGCACCTTTGATTTCATTAGTTTCTGTTCCTGTTTGTTTCTTATTATCATAGAATGCCGTAGTACGATCTGCTGCTGTTCCAGAAGTTAATGAGCTAGTAGTAAATCCAGCATATCCATTTTTTTCGCCTTTTGCTCTAATTGCTTCTGCATTTGCAAGCATACCCATAAGTTTTCCATTCGTGCCACGAGCGATTTCAATTTGTAATGCTGATTTTTTAGCGTTTTTAATATGCTCATCAGCTGTACTTATTTCTTTTGGCGTTGGTGCTGGTCCACCTCTACTAGCACGTTCCATAAGTGCTTGTTTTTGTGCCATTGCAGCTTGAACTATTCCATTTTTTTCTAATTCCTTGTCTACGCCATCTACTACTGTATTGTAATCTGAATATAAACTTAATTCTTTATCAAATGCTTCTTTTGTTCTAGCAGCATCTCCAGGTGCAATATTTCTACCCCACCAAGTTGAACCATCATTACGTCTCTCATATGCTTTTTGTGATGCCACTCTTTGATTAGCCATTCCTTTTCTTGCATTTGAAATAATATTTCCTTTAGTCTTGGCACTCAAAGCACCTCTTCCAAGGCCTCCTAATGCGCCTGTTATTCTTCCTTTCCAATCACCACCGTGTCTAATTCCGGTGGCAGCACCACTTACAGCTCCAATGGCAGCTCCTGCTCCAAATGTTGCCAATCCTTTTAATGGTTTGCTGCCAAGTCCAAAATCAAATTTAGCTGCACCACCCATTGATGGGAATATCTCTTTTATTAAATCTGGTGCTTTTTTTGCAAACATAAGTAATCCTATAATTAAAAATACTTCAACTAAAAAACTGCCATTCATATTTTTGAATACCCCCTGCACTTCATTAGCCATTGCCATAACAAAATATATTATTGCAAGTCTCAAAAATAAATCTAGATAAGTTGTCATGCATTGATTTGTCCATTTTTTAAAACTGCCGTCAGGCTTTGAAATATATGACAAGATTGGCACAGGTGCAACAAGTTGAAGATATGCTAGCTGAAAAACACGTATTGCTATTTGAACACAATATGTTAATATCATCCATAAAACTAATATTCCTGCTCCTAAACATAATAGTGGACTAAATTCAATAACGTATTCTCCTCCTTGTTTTTCCATTAAATATGAATAGGTTTTCCAGAAATCACCATTAGATGTTGATAAAACTCTTTGCTTCAAAAATGCTAGATTATCTCCTTCTCTCGAAGCAGTAAGTGAACTATCTTCTGTGTCAATTTCTTCATCAAGATAAGGTGGATCGTTGTCGTTGAAAAAAGTGAAATAGAAATCTGCAGCCAATTGCGTTCCAAAATTATTATTATAAGCACTTACGTTTTGTGAAAAAATTAACTTATATAAAATATTATCAGATTGGTCTTTAGCCCCAACTAATATTGACTGCAAACTATATGCTTCTTTAAAAATACTTGGGGTTATACCTAATAATACTATCGCTATTATACTTCTTTTAATTATTGCCGGTGCTCCATTGTTTTTGTCTGTTAATTTGTCAGGATCTAGTAATGCTTGTATCAAGGAAAAAGTTAATTTAAACACCATAAATATTCCTAAAATCAAACCAACTTTATTATATAAATTTTCTACTAAATCGCTACCAGATAACACATTTATTTGTGATATAGTTATAAACAAATTATAAAATGTTCCTATCAGTTCATAAACTAATATACAAAGAGAACCTAATAAAAATCTTAAAGCTTGTTCTATCGCTTCCATTATCTCAAAAATAGCTAAATTGTATATCATTTTTATACTCCTTTCATCTATTAAAAGATCCCACAGCCATCTGCCGAAATATTTGACCACACTTCATTTGCAAGTAATAGTAGCAATTTAACAAGTATAGGTGTTAAGAAGATTAATGCAGATGCTATAATCCTTCTTATGAATGTTTTTTGCGCCTTTTTCATTTTTTCTTCATCACCAGCAAATACAGCTTGAGCAAAATCTACTATACCAAGTGCTATTAACATTATAGGTATGGCTATCTTGATTATATTGAAGTATTTTTCTATTTTCTTGGCCAAATTATCTCCTATTAAGCTCTTACAATCATACACTAATGCTATGCCTGCGCTGTTTGAAAAATCCTCGTATTCTTGTCTTATACTTGACGTCTCTTTTTGATTTAGATCTAATGCTTCTGCATTTTTATCCAAATTTACTGCACAATATGTCAATGTTGATAATACTTCTTTGTAATCAACCGTTGATAACCCTTTATTTTGTAAATATTCTTCAACATCATTATATACATATGCTTGTATTCCTTTTGGTACATAGTCTATATTTCCAAGTAAATCTTGTATAGCACAATTGTATGCTGAGTTAACTGCATTAGCTGTTTTTTCGTTTTTAACGCACATTGGGTATCCATTTATTGAAACTTTGTTATATTCCTCTTTAAATTTTGGTAAAAATGTTTTAAGATTGTTAAGAACTGAAGCTGCTGTGCTTGGATTAACCATTTCATTGTTAGAATTTATATTATTATTTATGTTCTCACAAGATGAAACTAAATTTTTATTGTCCATAACCAAATTGTTTATACTTGCATTATCTCCATATTTGTTATACCAATCATCAATTTTATTATATAATGGTTGAATATCATCCCCACTATCAAAAATTCTAGTTACATTTGCTTCGTTATCAAAAGATATATTCTGTAATTTTATTTTTGAAATATCTGGAAATTTATCTTTATATTTAACGGCATAAAGATAACTTAAATGAGCACGTCCCTTTTCATTACCTGAACTCTTACCATTAGAATAAAGAATATGTTCTCCATTTTTAGTATAACCCTCTGCAATTATTTGATCACCAGAATTGGTTTTTGTAAATTTGTATTGTGTTGAAAATTCTGATGTTCTTGTAGGTTGTGTTGTTCCAGCAAAAACTAAAACTGTTGGCTCCCATCCAAGTTTACTTTTTCTTATTACTTTAGGGCAATACGAACCACTATTAAGCATTTCGTTCACTTCTTTTTCAGAGAATTTTAATTCATCTTTTGAGCACTTCTTATCATAGTCTTCCACATTTTTAAACCAACATCCTGTAAAATGAAGTATTCCAAATGATATTGTATATGTATTTCCTGAATAATTAAATGTTTTCACAGTTCCAGTTCCAGTTTCAAGGACCTTATCAGATATGTATGCATAATTATAGTCGCTTCCTATATAGGCAAGTGCACCACTATCTGTAATATCCAATAGTGCACTTGGCAAATTAATATACATTTTTATGTCATCGCAGTCAATCCAAGCTACTTTATTAGCATTTACTTTACTGCTAAACATAAATATAGATATTAAAAATATAATAGTTAATGTTAGTGTCTTTTTTTTCATATATATCACTCCAACTTTTTCAAAAAGATAATTTATCACATTTAAATTATATCATAGAAGAATTAAAAAAGAAATCTTTTTTATAGATTTCTTTTATTTTTTTGTTGCTATATTAATTATTTACTTCTAATTTCATTCCAGCATTGAAGCCAGCTTCCTTGATCAGGATTTATAGTGTTGCCTGTAGATTTTGCAACTATACTAAATACAGTTTGTACAATCCAAACTACTGCGAAAACTCCAACAGCATATAAAAATCTTTTAAAGAATAATTTAGTAGCTTTCTTAACCTCATCTTCTTTACTAGATATAACAGCCTTTCCTAAGTCTATCATTCCATATATAATTAATGCTATAGGAACTCCGATCATTATTAGATTTACAATAAAATTAACTATTCCTAAAATAGGACCTAATTCTTTACATACATCTGCTACTAGAAATTCTGGACTAAACATATAAACTCTCCTCCTTTAACTATACTTATATATTACACTAAAAACCTTTAAAAGTCAATTGTTTTAAAATCTATTTTTTAATATTATACAATATGTAGAATAAAATAAAAACATACTCTAGTAAATCACTAAAGTATGTTTGATAATTATTATCTACTTTAATAAAAATAAATGGATAATAATTATTCAAATTATAAATGACGGATGAAGAACTCGACTGTAATCGAGTCCTGATTTTGTTACATCCATAAATTTCTCCTTCATTAAAATAGTCTAGTTAAAATATAACTATTATAACTAGACTATTTATTTCTTTTAAATATATCAAATATACTTTTCTTTGTAGTAGTATCTTCTTCAGTACTTGCTTCTTTAATTAATCCCATTTTTTCTAATAATGGTAATAAGTTATTACTTACATCCTTCTTATCATTAAGAGGAGGTATATTATAGTATACTTTAGTATTTGATTCAACTTCAAAGTCTGCTATATCGTTATCTTGTAACAAACTTTTATTTAGTACTATCTTTTTACCTTGTAACTCTTTAAATATATTAGGATTAATTAATACTAATTTATTTAATTTAATAGTACTAGGTTCTATTAAATATAATACATCAGTACATAAATATTCTTTTTTTGATTTAGTTAAATCTACTAGAAATATATCTATACTATCATATCTATCTATTGTATTTTGTAATTCATCATCTTTTATTGATAATAAATCTTTATCTTTAAAATATATTAAATCCCTTGTTTCTACTTCTATTGCTTTTACACTGTAGTAGTCACTTAATACTTTTTTTAATAAATATATTAAAGTAGTTGCTCCTGCGGAATCTGTTACATTTTTAACTCCTATTATTTTTTTATTGGTGTTAGTATGAGAGAATTCATTGGTATTATTCTCTGTATTTTCTTCTTTATTATCTATTGTTTGAAGATATGCTACATCTCTATAGATATTAGGATTAGTATATAAATACATTAGACTATCTTTATCTTTGGTGAAATTATATATACCTATACTAACTAATTTTGATAAGAACTTGTTTGAATCACTTATTGGATCATCTTTATCTAAAAGTAATATTACTTTATCCATATTAAGTGCCATTGATAGTTTTTGTAAATTAGTTATATCTTTGTAATCTTCAATAGCAGTTATATCTAAAAACATTTTATTAAAGAAGTAATTTTTAAAGGTAGATATTATTTCATCTACTGTGTATTCTCCTTCTAGTTTCTTTGATACTTCTATATCTAAATTACTAAGTACATCACTATATTTGTTTGATATTACTGTATCCATTATCTATTTATCCTTTCTATTTTACGAGTTTCGCCTGTTATTGGAATATTAAAGTTTAATTTAAAGAAGGGAAAGTTAATATTTATATATGTTGTTACTTTATAATATTTACTACTAACGCCATCATCTGTTGGACCTGTAAATTCTTCTATACAGTATCCTCTATCATAACAATGTAATGTTGCATCAGCATTATTATTTTTTATATTAGATAAATTTACATAGTAACTTACACTATTTAGATATGTATTAATATCTCCTATTACAGTTCCTTCTTTAATATCATTATAATTATCTATTCCTTCGCTTTGCTCTATGATATCAATTAATTTATTTTTAACTCTAAATGCTTTTGCATAATTTAATGCAACTGCTACAAAAGCTATATATATAGCTAAAAATATTAACATTAACTTTATCGTAAAAGCTCCACCAAATGCTTCTCTCATTTTATATCACCTGCTTTAATATTATTAAATTATTTACATCTTCCTGTTGTCTCATCCCAAATTTGTCCAGTTGGACAAGTTGCATTAGCACCACCACCAAATGAATTATTAATCCAAGTAGTAATTTTAGGCCACATTGCTGCTAAAATACCACCGATTACTGCTACTGCTACGATAACTATTACAGTCATTGATACTTCGCCTGTTGCTTCTTTCATTACTTTTCACCTTCTTTCATATATTACTTTTTTTATTCTTTTTTATATATTTCAAATCTTTAGAAACTCATTATCATAAAGATTGAAATCAATAATAACCCAAGAGAACCAAAACCTGTTACACACATCATAATCATAGTTTTTCTTTCCATAGTGTTTAACCTTGCTTGATATTTCATTTCTCTTGCTTTTTCTTGAAGAGATGATACTGATTTAGAAAAGGCTACTAATTGTTGATGTTTCTTTTCTTGTTCTCCTAAACCTAATCTATATAGTAATCTCATCATTCTCATAGAATCTCTTACTGGATATTCTTTAGCAAAATCCATATATGGATCTATTGAAGAATCTCCTGCTTCTATTTTTTCTACTAATCTTTTTAATCCTGGTTTAAATACTTCTGGGGCATCATCAATACTTCTTGCTAATGCTACTGGTACTGTATAATGATGTACTAGTACTTCTAATTCTTTTAAGTAATATGGTAATAATGAATCTATATAATTTAGATGTTTTTTATACCAACTTCTTAATGCTGTATAAGGTTGTTTATATACTAAATATCCTACTACAACAGCAGCTATTACTGTTAAGTAACTCATTTGTGATAAGAATAAGAATACTAAAGCAAATGTTACTATTACACCATTTCTTACTCTTTTCATAAAAACTTCATTAGGATTATATACTCTATCACCATATTTAGCTATTAATAGAAAATCATAATCTTTTTCTTTTAATAGATTACATAATTTATTATTATCTTTAAATAAACCTTGTTTTGCTATTTTACCATTAACTATAAATATATATATTACTATTATAGCGATCATTAACATTTCTATATACATTATTCAGCACCTACATTCTCGTTATAATATTTTTCTCCTGAGAAAAGAAAATAACTATTTACTAATACTATAGCGTGTATTAATATTCTAATATATATATTATCTATCATTGATATATAGGTTTCTTGGCCTATTAATATTTGTATTAAAGCTACCATTCCATATAATGCTACTCCAAATGTTAAGAATTGTTTATGGAAGTTTGCTCTATCTGTTCTATCTCTATAAACTCCTTCTACTAAAGAATCTATATCTGATAACATATTTTCAAATGTTTCAGAAGTATCTTTAGCACCCTCTTTTGTTACTTGTAAGAATAATTGATGCATATTCTTTACCATATAGTAAGGATATTTAGTATCCATATATTTTATAGAATCATATACATCTCCATTTTCATATGATAAAGCTATCATTGTTTTTACATCTGATAATAAAGGTTCTTCTAATATTCCAGACTCCACTACTCCTTCTAATGATTTTACAAAAGCTTGAGTAGTAGCAAACTCCATTATGGTATTAGTACAATATACTTGTACTTGTTCAAATATATATTCACTATATTGTCTTTTACATCTAAGGTAAGTAATATATGGTATACAAGATACTGCTGCTATTATATAAACTAATGATATTATTATATTATAGAAGTATAAATAACTTATTCCTCCTGCTAATCCGGCAAAAGCTAAGAATTGAAATAAGTATTGTCTTGGACTATATTCTAATCCTAATTCTTTTACTTTTTCACGCATTACTTTAAAAGAATATGGTTCTATTTTCTTATATGTATTTATAGCTTGGGAAGATATAAACTTATATACTGATTCTCCTTTTTTAGTTCTATATGATACTATAAATAATATAATTATTCCTATTAAAACTATTTCCATTATATCACCTACCTTTATATATTGTTATTTATATTAGTTAAATTTACTGGTTTAGGTATACTAGGTGCTCCTCCATATGGATTTGGTATATTGTTTACTTGATTCTGTGTAGGAGGTATATTAACATTAATATTTGGAGTATTTACTTGATTTGGTATAGTAGTATTTTGATTATTTACATAGTTACTAGTATCTACTACAAACTTATTATCATTAATGTTATTATTAATATTTGTGTCATTTGGATCAGTAAACTCTTCTTTTACTAGTATATCTTTTGGCATTATTACGCCTTGACTTTCTAAATAAGAAAGTAAATATTTAGATGGATTAGCTGTTGTTTCTTTACCATCTGGTGTTTTTTTATAAAGTATTTTATATTCTGGTTTATTATCTTCTGTTACGTAGAATTCTACTACTTCTGATACTTCACGATGAAATCTTTTATATTTTTGACTATAGTAACCTTTGATATGTACTCCTAATTGTACATAACGATGTATAGTAGTTAGAAATTGTCCTATATCTTGATTAGTCTCTAATAGACTATACATTCTACTTGGTATTGATTCAGCTTTATCTGCGTGTATAGTAGATAATATATTATGTCCTGATGATATTGAATTTCTAACAGCCATTACTGCTTCTGCACTTCTTACTTCTGATAATAATATCCATCTTGGATTTTGTCTCATACAAGTTACTAATACATCAGAATATGAAGCTATATTATTAGTTTTCATAGCTACTATATCTCTATGAGGAAATATTTTATCTAAATGTAATTCTAGTGTATCTTCTATTGTTATTAGTTTTTCATTTTCTTTAGTATGTGCTGCTAAGTATTTTATAAATTCTGTTTTACCACTACCTGTTTCTCCACTTACCATAATATTACAGTGTCCTTCAACACACTTAAGTAGAAAATCGTGGATATTTAATCTTATATAATCTTCTGCTATTATTTTATCTTTTTGTAATCTTATCTTAGCAGGTGTTTTTCTTATTAATACTGCTATTCCATTTTTAGCTATAGAATCGTGTACAAAGTTCATTCTTAATTCTGCTGACTCAGCATCTAGAAATGGATTAGCCATATTGAATGATTTTCCCATTGAGTTAGCACATTGGAATGCTATTTTTTCCATAAGGGCATTATCTATTCCTGTATTTTCTACTCTAAATACTCCTTGTGATAACGATTTTAACCATACTTGTCCACCATTGTCATAGGAAATATCGGTAATATCATCGTTTTCTAGAAATTGTTTTAGTGGTCCAAAATCTATTTGACTAAATTCATTCATACTTGCACCTTCCTATTCTTTTTATTATTGATTATTATTAGTTGTATTGTTTGTATCTGTACTTGTGTCTTCTTGTACTCTATCACTTATTTGAGGTAAATCATCCACTGATACAAATACTGTCTTAGAATTTATGAATTCTTCTATTTGTGAACTACTTACTCTTACTGTATCATCTTTTGTTATTGTTTCTGTATTTGGTATTAGTAATAATTCTACATCATAATCATCTAAGTATAATGCTTTTCTTAGTAATAAATGTGTTTCTTCTGGTACTGCGAATAACATATAAGCAGGTGTTCTAGATTCATCACTATTTTCAAATACGTGTCTTCCTGCAGAATCTTTTACATCTAATACTTCTACATTACTAATAAATTTACCAAACATTACTTCACCATCATCATTTAATGATTTGTAGTAAATATTTATATAGCTACCTGGAGCCATTGAATTAGCATAAGTACTTGCTATAGTAACTGGATAATTTATTACTGTATATCCTTCAGGTACATCTTTAAATGCTGAATCTGGTAAGTTCTTTTCATCTACTACTAAATCTGTATAGAATAAACTTCCTTTAGCTATCATAGTATTATAGTTTGAATATTTACCTACTATATTTTTTGATGTAGTATAATAGTTACTAGTTTTTAATAGTTCTATTGGAACATTTCTAATTTCTATCATATCATCTGTTATGTATGTTCTTGGTTGAATTGTTTCTTTTGCTACTGGTATTGCTACTAGTTCTGTTTTCTTATTTATTTGATAATTATAACCAACGTATAATATTACTAAACATAATATTACCCCTAATATGGTAACAGTATTTTTGTTACCCAAAAATTTTTTCATAGAAGCTTTTAAATTATTCATAATTTTTCCTCCCTTTTATTTTAATAACTTCTTATTAATCTGAATATTCATATTCATTATAGCTCCAAGTTACTTCTATCTTTAATGCTGTAATTCCCGCTTTTCCAGTTCCAGTTGCATTCCATTCTATCCAATATTTTGATTCATTACATTCTTCAGTAGCTTCAGTAGTAGAACAATTCCTACCTTTAATTTTGTTTACTGTAATATCTTTTTGAATGTTACTTATATCTATACTGCTACTATCAGCATTAAAGTTAGTAGGTTTATCATTACTTCTAGTCCAATCAATAGGCCAATCAATATCTCTATTTAAAAGGGCATAAAGTAGTTCTCCTTCATTATCTACTACACCACTTTCTTTTACGTTTGATATTTCTACATCATAAATATTTTTATGATTTAACTCTTCAGGTATATTAAGTGGCTGTTTTACATCATAATTGCCATTTTTATTACTAGATAGTATTGAATAGTAGAATTTAGAATAAGATTTCTTTTTAAATGGAGTGTTAATTACATAGGAACTATCACTTGTTCCAGAACTTTCAGTATCTTTTCCTGTATACTCTAATATAGCACTTAAAGTATTAGCTACTCTATAGTCACTTGTATCTCTATGTATAGTATATTTTCCTATATCAGTATCTATAGTTACTGTTACTTTTGGTGGAGTTTCCATTATATCATAGAAGTTTATTGTATAATCACTATTTGCAAATACTGTAGATTCTGAAAATCTTCTAGTGAAACTTTCAACAAATTTTTCTTTCATTATTTTTAACTCTCCAGTTTCACGGTAATATTTCATATCTATTGCATCAATCATTGAAGCCTCTGTTACTTCTTTAAGAAGGTAGTAATCATTTTCATTATTTGTAGTTATACTTTGAAATAACATAATTATTGTTATTCCTACTAGGCCTAATACTATTAATCCTACACTAGTGAAAGACCATTTCATTAACTACCACCTTCTTTGATATATTGATTAAAGAACTCTTTTTCTACTTCTCCAAAATATGTTTTATTCTGGTTATATTTCTTTATTTCACTTATTGTTTTATTATCTAGATTAACATAATAATCTAATTTACTATAAGATTCTTCGAGTGTTTTTTTATCTTTATTGTTTTCTGTTATATACCAATCATACCAATTTATTCCTGGGTATCTGTTAGGGAAGGGATTACTTAGATTTATTGGTCTATATATAAATTTATATTTTACTTTTTCTGTATTAGTTCCACTTCCATCAGTGGATGGAGTATTTGTTAATCTATCTTTTACTTGTAAGCTACAAGTTGTGCTTATACTCCAATCACCAAGCCAAGACTTTTTATTACCTTTTTTTGCAAGTGCACTATCAGTATTAGCTTGATCTACTTTTAGTCTACTAAGACCAGATAAAGTAGCATCAATTTTATGGTTACTTTCGCTAGTTGGAATATAATATCTATTATTAATTCCTGCTGTAGTATCTGATTGACTATAAGTTACTTTTCCACTTAAATTATTATTTATTTCTGAACTTGGTAGGAAAAAAGTACAAGTTGTTATTAGTTTATTTCCTGAAGTAAAGCTTCCATTTTCAGTACATTTCGTTATAGGTTTTGTATCATTCAGACCTTTTATATCTAATACTAAAGTATTTTCAAATGTTTCTAAAGTATTTAATCTTTTCTTCATCGCTTCGGTTATTGCTTCTTTAACATCTTGGGACAAAGCATTACCATTTATAAATTCCCAACTTACTTCATTGTAATAGGTTATTCCATATTTAAACCATCCTCCATTATAACTACTGGCATTATAATTTTGATCCGTATTTACTAGGTTAGATTTGAATACATTTGCAATATAACCTTTTTGAGTAATTGTTACATTTGCCCTAGCATCTCCATTTATTACTGTTAGTTCTTTACATGTAGAACTTAGGTTTGTCCAGTTATTGCATTTCATATCCTTTTTAGGACTAGCAGGAGGAATGGTACACTTTTTATCACTTTTAACTTTGATTTTTAATGTTGTTGTTCCTGCTGGTACAGCCCAGCTTCTATAAATTTTTGCATATTTATCAGTCCCTGGTATCAATCCAGTAGATGAAGTTCGTATAATATAATCACCAGGACCACAATTACATCCGCTACAAATGCTAGCATCTATTCTCTTATCTCCATATAATGTATATTCATTATTTTGTATATAGTCTTCTACCAATTTCCAGTCATTTCCATCAATTAATCTTGGCATTCCATTGTGTACTGTTACATATACTTTGTTTTTTGAGCTTGACCCATTTTCTATTTCAATTTTTGCGTTGCTTTTATTCTTTAATACATCATCATAATAGTATATATGACTTCCAGCCCAAAATTTTCCTTCACGTTGGATTGTTTTAGCTTTTTCTTTTCTGCCTTGAGTTCCATCACAATTAGTTCCATAGTTGTTACGCTTATTTGTAAAATCATCGTTTGTTGCATATAGTAAAAACTCCACCTCCTCATCTGAAGTTATATTTAATGACGAGGTGTCAAACTCTATATGAAAACCTATATCTTCATATAAACATTGTGTTGTCTCACTACCATTAGCATTTACTCCTTTACAGCTGTTTGCATCATATTGTTCTGTTAAATGATTATAATTATTAGTATATTCTTCTTCTACATTACCATTTCTTTTATCGTAAAACTGCATATAGTAAAAATTATAAGTTTTTAATTTTTGATCTGATGTTGTTATATTTTTATCTTTATACAATAGATTTTTTAAATATATTTCTTTACCACTAGTGGTGGTTGCAACAATCATTATTTCTTGACCGCCACCATATGGTCCACCATTTGTATATGTCTTAGCTTCTTTGGAATTATTTGTAAAATGAATAAAAGCCCAACCTTCAAATGCTATTTTCGCTCCACCTTGGCCATTGTCTGTTACTGTTATATTTGTCATTTCATATATTAAATCTCCACAAGCTGCTTTTACTGTATTTGAAAATGATATAAATAATATTATAATCATTATTATATAGAGGTTCTTTTTCATTCTAATACACCTCTTTTTCTTCTTTTTCTTAATAGTAATAAAATTATTAGAATTACTACTAGAGCTATTAATAAATATAATTGATATTTTGTTATGAATTCAACTATATTATTTGCTATTTTACTTATTTTATTTTCCTTAGTAGTATTATTAGATTTATCTGTATCAAAGTTAGCTACTTTATTTATTTTTCTATATTCAGTAACTTTTGTTTCAAATGTATCATAATCAACGTATGTATTATAATATTTTCCACATAATGGGAAATCATCACCATCTATACCTTTACATAATGGATCTAATGAATATGTATTAAATCTAGGAATATTAACTTTAATTTCTGATACAGAAGTACCGCATTTTGTTGACATAATATAGTATTTATAAGTTCCTGTTTCTGTATTAAAAGATATAGTACTACTATTATCTTCTGCTTTGATTTCTTCATCATATATTGTTTTTATATAAAGATCTTTATTTATGTTTTTAAAAGTAATTAAGAAGTGATTGTATTCTAGAACACCACCTTCTACTTCTACAGCTCCTAAATGTTTATAAGTAACCATTATTTTATCTGCTTCTTTAGATAGAGAGGATAGTTCTTCTTTAGTACAATCTGCATAAGTATAAGAAAAGCTAAATATAAATAATAGAATTGTAAATATTATATATTTAAGTTTATTCATACTATACCTCCTACTATCTATATATTCTCTTATAATCATACCATTTTTTATATAAAATTAAAAGTATTTTTTGCAATTTTCTTGAAAAAATGGTATGATTATATTGGTGATTATATATGAAAGATAAAAATAAAATTTATTTATATTTATTAATAGGAGTTTTAGTTCTAGTAGTTATATTCTTTTCTTATCAAATGTTTTTTAAGAAAAGTAATTTAAAGAGTTTAGCTTATGAAGAAATAAATGAAAAAATAGATAATAAAGATAGTTTTGTATTATGTTTAACATCTACTAAATGTAGTCATTGTAATGTATATAAACCTAAACTTGAAAAAGTAGCTAATAAATATGATATTACTATCTATTATGCTGATGTTGATACTTTTGATAAAGAAGATTATAATAAGTTAAAGAGTGAGTTTAGTTTTGATGGAAGTACTCCTACTACTATATTTATAAATGATGGTGAAGAAGAGACTACTGCTACTAGAATAAATGGTGATATATCTACAGATAAAATTATTAATAAATTAAAAAAGAATGGCTTTATTAAATAAAGCTATTCTTTTTCTAAGTAATCTTCTCCTTTAAATGGATCACTTCTTAATAAATCAGGAAAATCTTGTTGTCTTAATGCTTCATAAGTTACTAATGCTACACAGTTGGATAAGTTTAATGCTCTAACATTATCACTAGTGGGTATTCTATAACATTTATCTAAATTATTATGAAGTATATTCTTTGGTATTCCTGTACTTTCTTTACCAAATATTAAATATATATTTTTATTTTTATCAGAGAAGTCTATCTCACTATATGCTTTAGTGCCATATCTAGTAAAGTAATAGTATTCTCCTTCGTTTTGACTAACAAAATCATCATAATCTATATATCTTTTATAATCTACTTTATCTATATAGTTTACTCCACTTCTTTTTATTCTATTAATATCTAAAGCAAAGCCAAGTGGTTCTATAAAGTGTAATTTACTATTAGTAGCGGCACAAGTTCTCATAATATTTCCTGTATTTTCTGGTATTTCTGGTTCATATAAAACTATATTAATCATTTATTATTCCTTCTTCTTTTAGGTATTTAGTTATTTTTTCTATGTTATAATTATCATCTTTTATATTATATATACTTGATATATTGCCATTTTTATATACAATTATAGAGGGAACATTACTGATACTTTTATTGTTAATACTATATGTTTTATCTATTTCTTTTTTTGTGTTATTATTTTTTAATTCTGAAGTTAAATCTAAATATAATATATCGCTATTTAATGAATTATTTACTATGATACTTTTAAACTTTCTTTCAAAGTTTCTTATTTTTTGATCTTCTAATACTGATACATAGATAACGGCATCTTTATTTTCTATTAAGTAATTATTTAATTCGTTATAGTTTATTACTTGAAGATATTTATCCATAATAGTGGTATTTAGTTTACTCTCTTCATAAGCATTATTCCACATATAAAAATATATTACTACTATTACTGATAGTATTAATACTACTCCTAATATTATATAATTTTTTAATGGTATGTTTCTTTCTTTTTCCATTTTGTCAGCCTCCATTTATATTTTATCAGTTTATAACCCTTTTTTCAAGAAAATTATATGAAAAAATATGATGATTTATGTTATAATATGTTTGATTATTTAAGGGAGGAAGTTTATGAATAATAATTATAGTGATAAGTGTGAGGAGATACTTAATAGTTTAGATGGTAAAAAGAGATTACTTCTTCATAGCTGCTGTGGTCCTTGTAGTAGTTATGTTATTACTTATTTAACTAAATTTTTTGATATTACTATTTTGTATTATAATCCTAATATTTTTCCTTATGATGAGTATTTAAAAAGAAAAGAAGAACAAATTAGACTTATTAATGAGATAGATACTGAAAATAGTCTTGATATAATAGATTGTGATTATGATAATGATTTATACGAAAAGCTTATTAAAGGCCTTGAACAAGAACCTGAAAGAGGCAAGAGATGTAATGTTTGCTACTTGATGAGATTAGATAAAACTGCTGCTATTGCTAAAGAAAATGGATATGACTTTTTTTGTACTACTCTTTCTGTTAGTCCTTATAAGAATGCTAATTTAATTAATGAGTACGGAAGTTCATTAGAGGATAAATATAGAGTTAGATGGTTATATTCAGACTTTAAAAAGAAAGATGGATATAAACAATCCATCTTATTATCTCAAAAATATAATTTATATAGACAAAATTATTGTGGCTGCGTTTATTCTAAACGTTAGTCTTTTGTTTTATTAGAATAACTGCTGCTACTACTACTGCTACAGCTAGAACAAGACATACTGTACCAATTATTATGTATTTACTACCTACAAAACCTGCTTTCTTTGTTTTAGTTCTTACAAGATTAGGTTGTGTACTTCTAGGATCTATTCCTATACTTGCTAAACTTGGATCTGAAGATATAGCAAGTGTTTCCATTTGTGGATTGGGTATATTTTGTGTATTTACTTCTTCAGTAGGTATATTATTATTTATATTATTAATTGGCTGTGGTCCGTTATTTGCTTCTACTGGTGCTATAACAGGTTCTACTGTTGGTGTCTTTGCCTCTTCAACAGGGATTGCTGAAACTACATTTGGAGTTACATTTGGTATTACTTGAGGTGCTGGTGTTTCTTCTACTGGAGCAGTTGGAATTGGCTCTGACTTTGCTTCGGGTATTGGAGTTGGTATAGACCAAGTTGGTAACACTGGGGTAGCCTCTACTTTTTCTTCTTTCTTTTCTTCAATTAGATTATTTTTATAGAATTCACCAGCAGCTTCTACTAATTCTTTTTTAGTTATAGCAATAGAACAATTTTTATGATATTCTTGTACTCCTAATTCAGGTATTTCTTCTGATAATGAAAGTGAATACTTTTTAGATATATTATCTATTAGTTCTTTTGGATTATTACCTTTTTGATATTCAGTTGGTAATAGCATAACTAATTCATATACTATTGTTCCTATCTTTTCTTTTTCTTTAATGTCTTCAATGAAATTTTTTCCTTCTGAATTTCTTATTAATTCAGATGTGAATATTTGTCTATCTTGATCATTTTCATCGATACTATATACTAGATATGATTTATCTTGATAAACAAATTTTACAACGGTATTTGCTACCTTTTGTACATTATGTTCTTTATCTACTAATAAAGTAAAATTCTTATTCATAAGTTCCTCCTTATTTAAATATCATCTATTCTGTAGTAAGTATATCACAATTTAATTTTTCTTACAAGTATTATTTTGAAATTTTTTAGACATAAAAAGAAGAAAAAGTAATTGTTACTTAATCTTCTATCAGTAAGTATAATTATAATGCTATCTATTGTACCACTATGAATTTATTTTTTTTAATTTAATTTTATTTAATTCTCTACTTTTTGTTAGTTTGTTTTTTACTATTTCTAATTGTTTTTTATTTTTAATAATATTTTCTTCCATAATTATTATTTTTTGATATGTATCTTGGTATTCTTGAAGATTATATTTAGAAAAGTATATATTGAATTCTTTTTTTAATTTTTCAATATCTGATAGAGTATCATCGATATTTTTATCTAGATTATCTAAATCGAATATTTTGTTATTTATTTCACTTTGATAGTTTGTTAAGGAGTACTTTATTTTTTCTACTTTTTCGTAATGAATACTTTCATACATTTTTTTAGTTAGTTCTCTTGTAGCCATTGTTTTAACTGCTATTGTGGGTATTAATCCTCTTAATGGTGTTAAAGTTAAATAACCTATATATTTTAATGATGATGATAGAAATTTATTTAAACCCATTAATTTATATTTGTAATATTTTTCTTCCTCTATTTTATCTACTTTTGAACATATGTCTTTTAAATATTCTTGATAACCTGCTATTATGTTTTTGCAGTCGTTATTTACTTTTCCTAAATCTGCAATTTTTTCTCTTGCTTCCTTATAATTTTTATTACGTTCAGATAGTTCTTCTACTCGTTCGGAGGTTTTTTCCTCAAGATATTCTATTTTATTTGTTAAATCTTCTGTCTTTGTATATAGTGTATTATATTCTTCTAATAACTTGATATTATTTGATATAGTGTTGTAGTTATTATTTAATAGTTTTTCTTTGTAGTTTATGATATCGTCCACTAAAAGACTATCTTCTAAAAGTAATGGTTCTTTAATTAAATTGTTATTTTTTATAAGATTATATTTTTCATTTATTTCGTTAATTTTCTTTATTAAACTATCTATTTCTTTTTTTATTTTTATTGTTTCTTCTAGTCTATTATGATCATTTGCATACTTGCTTATTAGATATTCTTCGCTTTCTAGTACCTCTATTTCTGTTACTAGATTATTTAATTTTTTTTGAAATTTTAATAATATTTTTTTCTCTAGTGACTTAGTTTCTACTTCTTTGTCTATGTCCACTAGCATATTATTTGAAGACTTTGTATTTATTATTGTTTTTTCGTTATTTGAATATTGGCTGTTATTAAAACCAGTGTATTTTAAACTGTTATTTTTTGATAAAGTTTCGTCCCTTTTTTGAATTACTCTAGTATTTTTATATTTATTATATATTTGTTTATTGCTAGTAATGTTATTGTTTTTAAATACTTCTTTATGTGGTGTACCTAGTTCTTTATTATTTATATTGTTCTGTGTACAATCTTCTATATTTGATAAGTTTTCTTCTTTTTCTTTTTTATTATCGCGATGTATTACATTATAGAATAAACCCATAAACATTAATGGGGAAAATAGTATTATCTTAAGAGGGCTTTCTTTTGTTATGTCTCTCTCTTTTTTTGCTTTCTTTTCTTTATTTTTGAAAGAAAACTTTCTTTCTTTGAATTTTTCTCTACCACTAAAAGCCATAGTAATCACCTTTAAAGTTATTATAGCACAAAAAAAGAAAGAAACAAATCTTTCTTTTTAATTAATTGCCTAATTTCTTAATGTTTAAAGATTTTAGATATAAAAAAAATATTGGCAACGACCTATTTTAGCAAAACTCACTATCGTCGGCGCTGAAGTGTTTAACTTCTGTGTTCGGTATGGGAACAGGTGAACCACTTCGCAATAATCACCAATATAATTTAATAAATTTATATTAATAGTTCTCTGAAAACATGATAATGCGGTTAATCAAATTAAATAATTTAGGGATTAAATCCTCAATCTATTAGTACTAGTCCGCT